>Ga0208357_1000092_pt1 | contig 66721 bp, 67 predicted proteins | sample NGESurdeep092012_6_FD_184487 | JGI IMG/M metagenome (GOLD analysis project Ga0208357, IMG submission 184487) | Arctic peat soil microbial communities from Barrow, Alaska - NGEE Surface sample F52-2 deep-092012 (SPAdes) | ecosystem: Environmental > Terrestrial > Soil > Wetlands > Peat ...
GAGCCGCCCAAGCCGCAACCGGCGCCGCCCAAGCCCCCGCCCGCCGCCGAAAAGCCACCGCCGCCGCCGCCGCCACCGCCGCCCGCGCCGATGAAGCCGCGCGAATCCGGTCCCGACGAGAAGACCGAGGCCGCGAAGAGCGACCAGCCCAAGACCGAGTTGCCCAAGGAATTGCCGGTCCAGCCCAAGGCCGAGGTGATTCCGCCGCCGCCCGAGCCGCTGCCGCCGCCTCCCGAACCCAAGCCGGCGCCGCCCCGCACGCCGCGAAAATCGGCGCTCGGCCGCGGCGTCATCGTGCCGGTCGAGCCGCTGCCGGAGGCGTTGCGGCCCCAGCGCCCGTCGGCACCGGCGATCCGCAACCTGGTGCTGCGCCTGCCCTCGCCGGGCAGTGGCAGCGGCACGCGCGATCTCGCGGGCGACGCCTATCTCAACCGGCTCAAGAATTTGCTGGAGCGCAACCGCCTCTATCCGCCGGCCGAGGCGTTCGCCGACGCCACCTCGCGCCAGGCGGTCTATGGCGTGGTGATCGCCCCCGCCGGCACCATCGTGAACATCAAATTGCTGAGCACCACCGGCTCCGACAAGCTGGACGAGGCGGCGCGCGAAATGATCACCAACAGCTCGCCCTTTCCGCCGGTGCCGCCGGACTATCCGCAAATCCGCACCTATCTGACGGTGGTGATCCCGATTTATCCGCGAGGCGGTTGAGCGATACGCGATCGCCGATGATCTGCCGCGCGCCGGGGGCGTTTGACTCCGGCCGCCGCGCGTTGTTACCTGCGCCCATGCCACGCATTTCCATCGGCGATTGCCAACTTTATTACGAGCGTCACGGCGAAGGCTTTCCGGTGATGTTCGCCAGCGGCCTCGGCGGCCATGCCAATTTCTGGCACGACCAGATTCCGGCGTTCGCGCGCGGCTTCGAGGTCATCGTCCACGATCAGCGCGGCATCGGCCGCAGCGACGCCATGCGCATGGCCTATACCGTCGAGGGCAATGCCGCCGACATGGTGGCGCTGATGGACGCGCTCGGCATCGAGCGCGCGCATGTCATCGGCCACGCCACCGGCAGCGCGGTGGCGCTGGTGCTGGCGATCGAGCATCCCCAACGCCTCGCCAGCGTCGTGCTGTCGGCGGGCTGGGCCAGCCAGGATGCGTTTCTGCGCCGCCTCTATCAGTTGCGCCGCGATCTGCTGACCCAGATGGGGCCGGCGGCCTATATCCAGGCCTCGACCCTGATGCTCTATCCGCCAGACTGGATCGTGCGCAACAATGAGCATCTGCGCCAGATGGAGTCCCAGCAGCTCGCCGGCTTCAAGCAGGAGATCGTGCTGTCGCGCATCGACGCGCTGCTGGCGTTCGACCGCACCGCCGATCTCACCCGCATCGCCACGCCGACGCTGGTGATCGCGGCGGAGGATGATTTCGTCATTCCCTCTTATTTGTCGGAACAACTCGCGCGGCAAATTCCCGCCGCCGAGGCTAAATTCTTCGCCCATGGCGGCCATTGCTTCATGCAGGTCAGCCCGCGCGAGTTCAACCAGGCGGTGATGCCGTTCCTGGAACAGCATACGCCGGCAAACCGCCGATAATTTTCGGGCATATTCAATAACTCGTTAACCATTCGGGGTTAACCATTGTGCGTCAGGAGATGGCGCCAATGTCCCTATCGAAATCTGCTTCACCGATCGCGATCGACCTCGAAACCGCCGCAGCCCTGGAGTCGGAGGTGTTGCGCCACGCGCTCGCCGCGGCCGGCGACATCGCCTATGTCTGGGACCTCGACGATGACACCCTGCGCTGGGGCGGAACCAGCACCGAGTTCGAACGACTGGGCGGCGCCGAGGCATTGCGCGACGGCGCGACGGTGGCGGCGCGGCTTCATGCCGACGACCGGCGCCGGCGCCATAACCGGCTGCAAGCGCATCTCGCCTCCGGCCGCTCTTATGATTGCGAATTTCGCGTGGTGCTGCCCGACGGCGCGATCGTCTGGGTGCATGATCGCGGCGCCGCCTGGCCCGGCCGGCGGCTCAGCGGCGTCTGGCGCTTCATTGCCGCCGACCGCGCCCGCGACGGCGCCGGCGGCGAGGACGAGCTGACCGGCCTCTATAATCGCCAGCGTCTGCGCGAGGCATTGGACTATGTTGTCACCGCCAGCCTGCGCACCGGGCGGCCCGGCGGCTATCTGGTCGTCGGCATCGACAAGCTCGGCAACGTCAACGACAGCTTCGGCGAGCCGGTGGGCGACGCCGTGCTGATCGAGATCGGCCGCCGCCTGGAGCTGACGCTGCGGGCCAGCGACGTGCTGGGCCGCATCGGCGCCGACCGTTTCGGCATCGTGCTGGCCGAATGTCCCGAGGACCATATCGCCGTCGCCGCCGAACGGATTCTGGCCGCCGTCAACCGCGATCCCGTACGCACCGGGGCCGGCCCGGTCTATGCCACCGTCTCGCTGGGCGCCGCCACCTTCCCCGAACAAGGCAAGGTCGCGCAGGACATCATGAACCGCGCCGAGCATGCGCTGACCGAGGCGAAGCGTGCCGGCCGCGACTGCTATACCTCCTATGCGCTGTCGGAAGAGCAGCGCCTGAAGCATCGCGCCGACATGGCGATGGGCGAGCGGGTGCAGCGCGCGCTGAAGGAGGATCGCCTGGTCTTCGCCTATCAGCCGGTGGTGCCCAGCGGCGCCTATGGCAGCGGCGGCGTCGATTATTACGAATGCCTGTTGCGGATGATCGACGAGGATGGCCAGCCGGTCGCCGCCGCCCATTTCATTCCGGTGATCGAGCGGCTCGGCTTCGTGCGCATCATCGATCGCTATGTGCTGGAGCGCGCGGTGAAAGAAGCCGCCGACAATCCCGGTTATTGCCTCGGGCTCAACATTTCCGGCGTGACGGCGACCGACCGCAGCTGGCTGCGCGCCGCGACGCGCCTGCTGCGCGACCGGCCCGATGTCGCGCGCCAGCTTGTCGTGGAGATCACCGAGACCGCCGCGATGGGCGACATCGAAGAATGCGCGCGCTTCGTCGAGGCGCTGCGCGCGCTCGGCTGCCGCGTTGCGATCGACGATTTCGGCGTCGGCTTCACCTCGCTGCGCCATCTGCAAATGCTGGCGGTCGACACCGTGAAGATCGACGGCTCGTTCGTTCATGACCTCGCCGACAAGGTCGAGAACCAGGTGTTTCTGCGCCACCTCGTCGGACTCGCGCATGGGCTGGGCTTCACCACCGTCGCCGAGGGTGTGGAAAACGAACGCGAAGCCGCGATCCTGCGCCGCGAGGGCGTGCGCCTGTTGCAGGGCTATTATTTCGCCAGGCCCTCCATCGAGGCGCCGTGGGATAAATAGGAACGCCGCACTACTTTCGTGCGTCCTTCGAGACGCGGCCCGCGGGGCCGCGTCTCGAAGGACGCACGGCGGCCATTCCAAAGCCGCGCAATTCCAAATCGACCGAATTCGTCCTATATTCAGCCGTCCCAACGAGGAACGGTAGATGGCCAAGATCGAGATCTATACCACCCAATGGTGCGGCTATTGCGCCCGCGCCCGCGCCCTGCTCGGCAGGAAGGGCGTCGAATTCACCGACATCGATGTCGATGCCGACAGCGCCAAGCGCGCCGAGATGATCGCGCGCTCCGGCGGCGGGATGACGGTGCCGCAGATCTTCATCGACGGCGAGCATATCGGCGGCTCGGACGATCTCGCCGCGCTCGATCGCAGCGGCGCGCTCGACGCCAAGCTCGGCCTTGCCTGATGGGCGCGGCCTTTACCGCCGCCTGCCTGCAACTGACTTCGGCGCGGGAGGTCGCGCCGAACATCGCTTCGGTGCGCGATCTGGCGCGCCGCGCGCGCGATCGCGGCGCCGATCTGATCATGACGCCCGAAGTGACCGACATGATGGAGCCGCGGCGCGACGCGGTCTTCGATAAGGCGCGGCCCGAGGCGGAACACGCGATGCTCGCCGCCTGCCGCGACATTGCGCGGGATACCGGCGCGTGGTTTCTGCTGGGCTCGGCGATCGTCAAGCTGAGCGATGAGCCGCGGCTTGCCAATCGCTCGTTCCTGATCGCGCCCGATGGCGGTATCGCGGCGCGCTACGACAAGATTCACATGTTCGATGTCGATCTCGAAACCGGCGAGAGCTATCGGGAATCGAAATCCTATCGCCCGGGCGAGACGGCGGTGCTGGCCGAGCTGCCCTGGGGCCGGCTCGGCATGACGATCTGCTATGATTTGCGCTTTCCCGATCTCTATCGCGCGCTGGCGCTTGGCGGCGCGTCGTTCCTCAGCATTCCGTCGGCCTTCACCGTGCCGACTGGCCGCGCGCATTGGCATGTACTGATGCGGGCGCGGGCGATCGAGAATTTCTGTTTCGTCTTCGCGCCGGCGCAAAGCGGCACGCATGAAAGCGGCCGCAAGACCTTCGGCCATTCGCTGATCGTCGCGCCGTGGGGCGAAATCCTGGCCGAGGCCGAGGATGGGCCGGGCTTTATCACCGCGTCGATCGACGTCGCCAAGATCGCGGAGGCGCGCCGCGCCGTGCCCTCATTGTCGCACGACCGGCTGTTCGCGCTGGCGGGCGCGCGGCCGCTGGCGGCGGAATAGCCCTCTCTACTTTCCGGCGCCGAGCTTGGTGGCGACCGTTTGCTCCTGACCGCCGCAGGTCGGATGGCCATAGCCCGACGCGCTCTTACCGGTGGGGCCGACATCGTAAATGATGCCGTCCTTGTCCGGGCCGACGCCGGCGGGGACCTTGTCGAGCTTCAGCTTCTGGCGGATGCGCCAGGCGATATTGTGATCGGCGCAAGAGGTGTCGCCGCTGGCGCCCAGCCCGCCGACCACGTCCTGCCCATTATAAAGCGCGAGGCCGCCGCCGAACACGATGACGCCGCCCGCGACATGCCCAACCATCGGGTCCTGCGCCGTGCCGTCGCTGGTGGCGGGGCCGGCATAGAGCACGGCCGGATTGGGCGGGTTGCTCATGATGAGGCCATAGAGCGAGCCGCCGGATTGGCTGGCGGCCCACAGATTGGCGGTCGAAAGGGCGAATTTTTTTAGGCTCAGCCCGTTCGCGGTAAACGCCTTCTCCGCCGAAATCGCGCGGCTGCCGAGCCATTGATCGTCGGCCTTGGCGCCGCTGAAGGCGACCGCGCAGACGGTGCCGGTGCGATCCACCACCGATGCCCATTCATTATTATCGAGACCGCCATTGCTGGGGCCGCCGGTCGGCTTGACGCTTTCCTTCAGCGCGGCGCGCAACTGGTCGAAGGTCACGGGACAGGATGCCGCATCGGCCGGGAGCGCCGCCATCGCCATGCCGCCCGCGACCAGCACGGTCGCGACGATTGCTTTTCCTGCGGTTGCGATGGGCATGCGGACTCTCCTCGGATGAACGGGCGGCCTCCTTTAGGCACAACGCCGGATTCACCGAAGAGTTCGCGGCTTTCAGGCCGGCGGCAGGGTCACGGCCGCGCCGTTCACGGCGGCGATGCGCTGCATCATCGCGGGCTTCGGTTCCGTGACCTCGCCCTGCTCGAACGCGACGATCGAGAGAGTGGGCGAATACACCTCGAACAACTCGTTCGGCCGCAGCAGAAAGTCGGGGTTTCGCGGCCGGCCGAAGCGTTCATTGCCGCGCATGAAGGTCTCGTGGATCAGCACCCCGCCCGGCGCCAGCGCGGCAGCCAGATCGGCGAACAAGGGCCGATGCAGATAGAGCGAGACGATGATGCCGGCAAACCCGCCGCCCAGTCGCCAGGGTTGGCCATTCTCGAGATCGATCTCGACGATCTCGCATCGCGGCTCGGCGGCGAAATGGGCCGCGAGGTCGCCGGTCTTGCGATCGGCCGCGATCACTCTAAATCCATGGTCCAGCAGTAGCCGGGTGTGCCGCCCCTGATTGGCGGCGACGTCGAGCACGCGGCCGCCGGGCACGATCAGCGGCAGAAAGCGCCGCACCCAGGCCGAACTCGGCGATTGGTGGCTGTGGACGTTAACGCCGCCGGCTGGGTCGGACGGTATTGCGGAATTCATGTTATGCTATAAGAAGTGCGAAGGAATTGTAACGCAATGATTCTTTTCTCTCTCCAATGCAAGGCTGGGCATCAGATCGAGGCTTGGTTTCGCGACAATGCGGCGTACAAGCGCCAGCATGCGCGCGGCCAGATCGTGTGCCCGGACTGCGGTTCGACGGCGGTGGAAAAGGCGCCAATGGCGCCGCGCCTCGGCAAGTCGCGCGGCGGCGAGGCATCGCCTCCCCAGGCCCCCGTTGCCGCGCCGGCGGCGCCGGAGCGGCCACCGACCCCGGCCGAGCTGCGTCGCCGCCTCCAGGAAATGCGGCGATATATCGAGACCAACTGCGAGCATGTCGGGCCGCGCTTCGCCGATGAGGCGCGCAAGATCCATCGCGGCGAGGCCGAGGCGCGCGGCATCTATGGCGAGGCGACGCCGGCGGAATCGGAGGCGCTGGCCGATGAAGGCGTCGAGGTCGCGCGCATCCCGTGGGTCCCGCCCAGCGACGCCTGAACGATTTCCCAATCACCGAACGATAATTTCGCTGGGGGGGTGAAGTGTCTCGATTTGCGACCATCGACCAGGTCGATGTGACCGGGAAGCGCGTGCTGCTGCGCGCCGATCTCAACGTGCCGATGAAAGACGGCAAGGTGCAGGACGCGACCCGGATCGAGCGGCTGGCGCCGACCATCGCCGAACTCGCCGACCGGGGCGCGCGCGTGATCGTGATGTCGCATTTCGGCCGGCCGAAGGGCAAGCCCGATGTCAAGGAATCGTTGAAGCCGCTGGTGCCCGCGTTGCAGGCGGCGCTGGGCAAGCGCCCGGTGCATTTCGTCGGCGACTGTATCGGCCCGTGGGCCGAGCGTTCGGCGGCGGCGTTGAAACCCGGCGAGATTCTGTTGTTAGAGAATACCCGCTTCCATAAGGGCGAGGAAGCCAACGATCCCGAATTCGCCAAGGCGCTGGCGCGGCTCGGCGATCTCTACGTCAATGACGCGTTCTCGGTGGCGCACCGCGCCCACGCCTCGACCGAGGGGGTCGCGCATCTCTTGCCGGCTTATGCCGGGCGGCTGATGCAGGCGGAGCTCGAGGCGCTGAACCGCGCGCTCGACGCGCCGCAACGCCCGGTCGCCGCCATTGTCGGCGGAGCCAAGGTCTCGACCAAGCTCGATCTGTTGCAGCATCTCATCGCCCGGGTCGATGTGCTGGCGATCGGCGGCGCGATGGCCAACACGCTGCTGCTGGCGCAGGGCATCGGCGTCGGCACGTCGCTTGCCGAGCACGACATGATCGATACCGCCAAGGCTTTTCTCGCGACGGCGAAGGCCGCCAACAAGCCGGTGATCCTGCCGGTGGACGCGGTGGTGGCGAGCGCTCTGAAATCGGGGGTGCCGACGGCGACCGTCGCCACCGATCAGGTGCCGCCCGACCAGATGATTCTTGATATCGGCCCCAAGACGGTGGCGGCGATCGAGGCCAAGCTGGGCGATTGCCGCACGGTGGTGTGGAACGGGCCGGTCGGCGCGTTCGAGACTCCGCCCTTCGATCTCGGCACCGTCGAGATCGCCCGGTCCGTCGCGCGGCTGACGAAAAGCGGCACGCTGGTCAGCATCGCCGGCGGCGGCGACACGGTGGCGGCGCTGGCGGCGGCGGGCGTGACCGACGATCTGACCTATGTCTCGGCGGCCGGCGGCGCGTTTCTCGAATGGCTCGAAGGCCGGGTCCTGCCCGGCGTGGCGGCGCTGGAGCGGCGTTAGGCGGGCTGTTCGACGGTAAACCCCAGCGCGAGGGCGGCGCGCGCCAGGCGGCGGTCGAGCGTGACCAGCGTTGCACCGAGCCGCCGCGTCATTGCCAGATGAAGCGCGTCCGGCACGCGTAACATCAGATCGAAGCGGCGGACGAATGTGGTCGCCAGTCTGACATCGGCGGGATGGACTTCGACCGCAACCGTCCGTGCCGTTCGCCAAGTCTCGAAATCCGCGAGGATACCGAAGGCATCGTCCTCACGCCGCTGCCCTGTTCGTAATAGGCGTGAAAGCGCCGAGGTAAATTCGGCGACGGCAAAATCGCTAACCAGCAACTCCCGCTCGCCCGCGATGAATGCATCGACCGCGGCGCTGAAGGGTTCCTCAATCTGACTTGGAAGCAGGACGCTCGCGTCCAAATAAGCGCTCATCTTGTTCCCGCTCCGCTTCTTCGTACATCTCGTTGAGGAGTTTGACCGAGGTGGTTCCAAGACCGGGGCGGGCTCGCCGGCGTGCGATCCGCCACGCCTCGATATCTTCGCGCCCGATGTTCGGTGCCACGATCGGCGCGGCTGGACGCAGCTCGACCACCGGCTTGCCGTGCCGGGTGATCACGACTTCCTCGCCGTCGAGCGCGCGGTCGATCAATTTCGGCAAATTGTTCTTGGCTTCGGCCACACTGAATGTCGCCATCTCGCCGCTCCTAAAATATAGCCATCACTATAGCTATTTTTTTCGGCGGGGTCCAGGGCAGCGGGACTCGGCGCGAATCCTTGTTTGCCGTGGCCGGCCCATGTATCCCATCACCCATGACCCAGCCGAGCGCGGCCCATCACGGGCCGATCCACCGCGCCATTCCCGACGGCGACAATCGCGAGCGCCTGATGTGCCACGATTGCGGCTTCATCCATTACGAGAACCCGAAGATCGTGGTCGGCGCCATCGTCACTTGGCGGGATGAATTTCTCCTGTGCCGGCGCGCCATCGAGCCGCGGCGCGGCTATTGGACCATGCCGGCGGGCTATCTGGAGCTGGCGGAATCGCCGGCCGCCGGCGCGGCGCGCGAAAGCTGGGAAGAGGCGCGGGCGCGCATCGTCATCGACGGGCTGTTGGGGATCTACGACGTGCCGCGTCTCAGTTTGGTACAACTGATCTATCGCGCGCATCTCGACGCGGCGGAATTCGCCCCCGGCGAGGAGAGTCTCGAGGTCAAGCTGTTCGGCTGGGATGAGATTCCGTGGACCGAGCTGGCCTTCCCGTCGGTCGAATGGGGCCTCAACCACCATCGCGACTGTGTGACGTCCGGCGATTTCGCCGTGCGCAGCCATTCCGCCTGACATGGCGGAGATCGTCAGCGCCACCATCAGCATCGCCTTCCACGGCGCCGCCTTTGCCATGGTGCTGTATCTGATTTCGGTGGGCCTCAGCGTCACCATGGGCCTGATGGGCTTCGTCAATCTGGCGCATGGCGTCTTCGCGGCGGCCGGCGGCTATATCATGACCACGCTGTTCAACAATTATGGCGTGCCGTTTCCGGTGGCGGTGGCGATTGCCGCCGTCGCGGTCGGGGTCGCCAGCATCGTGCTGGAGCGTGGACTCTACCGCCGCTTCTATGGCGGCGACGAGCTGGACCAAGTGCTGATGACGATCGCGCTGGTCTTCATGTCGATCGCGGCGGCGAAATATATCTGGGGTTCGGAGCAGGCGCCGATGCACCCGCCGCCTTATCTCGCCGGCCATGTCGCCATCGCGGGGCGCGAGTTTCCGACCTATCGCGTCTTCGTCATCGCGGCGGGCGCGGTGCTGGTGACGCTGTTGTGGCTCGGCCTCGACCGCACCCGGCTCGGCGCCAAGATCAGGGCGGCCGTCGATAATCGCCGCATGGCGCAGTCGGTCGGCATCAACACCTCGGGCCTGTTCTCCTTCACCTTCGCGCTGGGCACCGGCCTGGCGGCGTTGGGCGGCGCGCTCGGCGCCGAAATCCTGCCGATCTATCCGTCCTACAGTCTCGAAAACCTGATCTATTTCCTGATCGTGGTGTCGGTCGGCGGTCTCGGCACCATTCGGGGGCCGTTCTTCGCGGCGCTGTTGCTGGGTGTCGCGGATACCGCGTTCAAATACCTGCTGCCGGATTTCGGCTCATTCTTCATCTATGCGCTGACCATGGTGATTCTGCTGCTGCGGCCGCGCGGCCTCTTCGGCCAGATCGGCCGCGCGTGAGCGACACGCCGCTAGTCTCGCTTGCGTCCCGCGAGACGGCGTTGCCGGCGGCCGTGCGCCTGCTGGCGCGGCGCCATCGGCCGCGCTGGTACGAGGCGCTGCCCTGGCTTTGCGGCATCGCCGGCTATTTCCTCTTTCCCGATTACCTGTCGCTCGGTGCCCAGGTCTTTATCGCGATTCTGTTCGCGCTGGCGACCGATCTGATCCTCGGCTATGCCGGCGTCATTACACTAGGGCAGGCGGCGTTTTTCGGCGCCGGCGCCTATGTCTGCGGCATCCTCTCGGCGCATGGCTGGACCGAGCCGCTGAGCCTCCTGGTGATTGCCGGCGTGGGGGCGGCGATCGTCGGCTTGCTCTCCGGGTTCGTGGTGCTGCGCACCAGCGGCCTCACCCAATTGATGCTGACGCTGATCGTCGCGGTGATGCTGGAGGAGGCGGCCAACAAGGCGACCGGCCTGACCGGCGGCGCCAACGGCCTGCAGGGCATGGTGATCGCGCCGATTCTCGGCGTGTTCGAGTTCGATCTTTTCGGCCGGGTCGCCTATGTCTATTGCCTCGCCCTGCTGTTCGTCGGCTGGCTGGTGATCCGCACCATCGTCCATTCGCCGTTCGGCCGGACCCTGACCGGCATTCGCGAAAGCGAGGCGCGCATGCACGCGATCGGCTCGCCGGTGTTCCGCCGCCGCCTCACCGCCTATGTCATTTCGGCGGCGGTGAGCGGCGTCGCGGGCGCGCTGCTAGCGCAGACGACGCAGCTCGTCGCCCTCGACACGCTGAGCTTCGACCGGTCTGGCGGCGTGGTGATCATGCTGATCGTCGGCGGGCTGGGACGGCTTTATGGCGCCTTCATCGGCGTGCCGATCTATATGATCCTTCAGGATCGCTTCGCGCAGGCCGACCCGGCCAACTGGTATTTCTGGATCGGCCTGTTCCTGCTGCTGATCGTGCTGTTCGCGCGCGGCGGCATCCTCGGCCTGATCGAGCGCGGCGCGCGGCTTGCACAACGAAAAAATTTGAACCGCCAAGACGCCAAGACGCCAAGATGATCGAGCCGTCACACCACAAAGTCCCCAAGACTCCCATCTTCGTCTTGGCCCGCGCAGGCGGGCCATCCCCGAATTTTTCCTTTCCCAAACTAGTCGTGGGTGCCCCGGCCAAGCCGGGGCATGACGAAATTGGATTAGCGTCTTGGCGTCTTGGCGTCTTGGCGGTTTTCTTATGACCGCGATCATGGAAATTGCTGTTCCGGCGCTCGAAACGCGTGGGCTGGCGCGGAGCTTCGGCGCGCTGGCGGTGACGCGCGCCGTCGATTTTCGCCTGGAGGCGGGGGCGCGCCGCGCGCTGATCGGTCCCAACGGCGCCGGCAAGACTACCTTCGTCAATCTGGTCACCGGCGCGCTGCGGCCCAGCGGCGGGCGCATCTTCCTCGGCGGCAGCGATGTGACCGGGCTGCCGCAGGCCCAGCGCGTGCGCCGCGGCCTCGCCCGCACTTTCCAGATCAACACGCTGTTCCGTGGGCTGAGCGTCCTCGAAAATGTCTGCCTCGCCATCGGCGAGCATCGCGGCACCGGCGGGCGCCTATTCCGGCCGGCGGGGTCGCATCGCGACGTGCTGCTCAGCGCCTATGCGCTTTTGGAGAAATTGCGCCTCGCCGACGATGCCGGCCGGCTGGTGCGCGAATTGCCCTATGGCCGCCAGCGCCTCGTTGAGATCGCGGTGGCGCTCGGCCTCGAGCCCAAGGTGCTGCTGCTCGACGAGCCGGCGGCCGGGGTGCCGTCGGCGGAAAGCGGCATCATCATCGACGTGATCGAAAGCCTGCCTGCCGAGCTCGCGCTGCTGATCATCGAGCACGACATGGACCTGGTGTTCCGGCTCGCGCGGCGCATCACGGTGCTGGTGCAGGGCGCGATCCTGCTCGAAGGCACGCCCCAGGAAATCGCCGCCGACCCGCGCGTGCGCGAAGTCTATCTCGGCGAGCGCGACCGCCGATGATGATCGCCAAAAAGAAAAATTTTGAACCGCCAAGACGCCAAGACGCCAAGGAAAAACGCTGGGACGGGCACCTTACGTCCTTCGAGACGCGGTCCTGCGGACCGCTCCTCAGGATGAGGACATTTCTTTGTGCCATTGCCCATTTTCCTCATGCTGAGGAGCAGGCGAAGCGTGCGTCTCGAAGCACGCGGGATAGTCTTGCAGCCCTTGGCGCCTTGGCGTCTTGGCGGTTCAACCTGCCTTCTTTGGCAACCCCATGACCGCCGCCGGCCTCGTCCTCGACAAGGTCCGCGCCGGGTTCGGCGAGACCGTGGTGCTGGAGGGCGTGTCGCTGAGCCTGCCGCCGAAGGGCACGCTGGCGCTGTTGGGGCGCAATGGCGTCGGCAAATCGACGCTGCTCGGCACCATCATGGGGCACACCACGCTCCATGGCGGCACGATCGCGGTCGATGGCCGCGACATTTCCCGCATGGCGCCCTATCGCCGCAACCGGCTGGGCCTCGGCTGGGTCCCGCAGGAGCGCGAAATTTTCCGCTCGCTCACCGTCGCCGAAAATCTCGATGTCGCGCTGCCGCGCGGCGGCGCCGACCGCTGGACCGTGGCGCGGGTCTATGAGCTGTTTCCGCGCCTCGCGGAGCGGCGCGCGCATTACGGCATTCAGCTTTCGGGCGGCGAGCAGCAGATGCTGGCCATCGGCCGCGCGCTGATGAGCAGTCCCAGCATCGTGCTGATGGACGAACCTCTCGAAGGGTTGGCGCCGGTGATCGTCGATGCGGTGCTGGCCGGCATCGACAAATTGCGCCGCGACGACGATGTCGCGATCATCTTGGTCGAGCAGCAGGCCAAGCTGGCGCTCGGCGTATGCGACCAGGCGATGGTGCTGGATCGGGGGCGGGTGGTCTATGCGGGCGACAGCGCGCCGCTGCTGGCGGCGCCCGACCGGCTGGCGGCGCTGATGGGCATCGAGGGCCGCGCCGAGCGGCGCGGCCCTGCCTGAGCTTACTTACGGGTGCCGGTCGCGTTCCTGACCGCCGATCGACGCCGCGACGCTGGCGATGAAGGCGCCCACCACCATCGACAGCGACAGGAAGATGGCGAGATTGGCCGCCGCCTTCCGGGCCTTGTCGGCGGCGATCCGCGCCTTCTCGATCGCGGCTTTCTCCGCCGTGATCGCCTGATCGACGCGCTTCTGCGCCTCGTCCTTGCTGATGCCGGTCCGTGCGGCCACCAGGGTCGCGAGATACGCCCGGTCGCCCGCCGGCACATCGCCGCCATTGGCGAGGCCGGTCGCCAGAATCCGCGTGGCCTCGCCGCGCGCATCGGCCGTCGAGGTGCCGGTGCTGGAAGCGCCCGGCGCACCGGCCGCGGCCGGTGCGGGATTGGCCGAGCGGAACAGCGTGTCGACATCGTACGCCCGGGTCTGCGCCATCGCGCCGCCGGCGCCTTGGGCCGCGCCGGACCCGAGGGTCGCCGCCGAATGCGCGCCGACCCCCGCCGTCAGCCCCGCCGCCGAGGCGGCGATCAAGACACCGAACACCGCTACCACGGACCAGGTCACGAAGCCTTGCGCGGTGTCGCGAAAGAATACCTCGTGTGTATGGGTTCCGATCCATCGGGTGCGAAGCCGGCCGGCGACATACCCGCCAAGCGCCGACGCTATCCACTGCACCACGATCAGCCAGATCGCGGTGGTAATGGCGAAACTGGTCAGCGACATGCCGGAATTGGGCCAGGGCGAAATGGTGGTGAGGCCGACGCCGGTCCCGAGTTCAATTAGAATCAGCGCCGATGCCGCCATCACGAAGGCGCCGGCGAAGATCGCCGGCCATGACACCGCCGAGACCGCCGCCTCGAGGGTGCCGCCGGCCCGCGTCGCGGGATCGCCAGTATAAAGGGTTGCCATTCTGGTTGCTCCCGATCAATGCCAGATCAAGGCAAGGATGATGATGATCGGAATCGGAACTCCCAACAGCCAAAGCAAAATTCCGCGACCCATGATTTCCTCCAAGAAATGGCGCGGCGCGATGCCGCGGCACAATTTGGAACATCACGAAATGGGCGCTAGTTCCGCTAGAGTGGCCCGTTCAATGCATTCCGCCGCGCGCGGGCGAGTCCGCGGCACGACAGGTCCTGGTGACTTGAAAAATACGCTATTTGCGTTATATCTACAGGAACCGATAGTGCCGGCTTTTGGGAAAGCCAAAAAATATTGTTTTGCCGAACGAACCCAATTTGCGTAACGGGGCGGGGAGCATCAAGGAGGGGTGGCCTCTCGTGGCGGGGGCTTTGGCTAGATGCAGCGGCCGCCATCGACCTCGAGGGCGACGCCGGTGATGAAGCTGGCTTCGTCCGAGGCGAGATAAAGCGCCGCGTTGGCGACATCGAGCGGCTGGGCGAAGCGGCCCAGGGGAATGGTCGCGAGAAACCGCGCGCGCAACTCGGGCGTGTCGCCGCCCATGAACATCGGCAAAAGCGGCGTCTCGCCCGCGACCGGACACAGCGCGTTGACCCTGATCTGGTCGGGCGCCAGCTCATGCGCCATCGACTTGGTTGCCATCACCGCCGCGCCCTTCGAGGCGCAATACCAGACCAGGCCGCCGCGCGCCCGCAGGCCGGCGGTGGATGCGGTGTTGATGATGACGCCGCCGCCTTGCCGCTTCATCTGCGGGACCATATGGAGGGCCGACAGATAGATCGACTTCACATTGACCGCGAAGACCTTGTCGAACAACTCTTCCGAGACATCGAGCATCGGCCCGTTCTTATGCGTGGTGCCGGCATTGTTGATCATGATGTCGATGCGGCCGAACCGGTCGAGCGTCGCCTTCGCCAGTGCCGCCATCTCGGCGTTTTTCGAGACATCGCCGTGAACATAGAATGCCGCGCCCTGGCCATGCGCGCGCTCGATCTCGGCCACGACGCGCTTGCCGCCGGCATCGGCGATGTCGTTGACGACCAGCTTGGCGCCTTCCTCGGCGAAGCGCTTGGCGATGGCCTCGCCGAACCCCGAGCCGCCGCCAGTCACGATCGCCACTTTGTTTTCGAGCCGCATTCTATCCTCCCTGTTTCATCTTCTTGTATCGCCTCGCCCGCCGCGCGACAATTCGGGACGAGGCTTTCGGATGAGGGCAATTGCGCTTCCTCCGTCATTGCCGGGCTTGACCCGGCAATCCATCGAAAAGATGGGCCCCCGGATCAAGTCCGGGGGTGACGAAAGAGAGGCATTTGATCTCATCGAGGTCTGTCGATGAACGATGCGGGAGAGCTGACGATGGCCGACAACGAGCTGTTTCCGGTGCCTGAAAATGTGCTGTCGCACGCCTGGATCGACGATGCCAAGTACCGATCGATGTATGCGGCGTCGATCGCCGACCCCGCCAAATTCTGGGGCGAGCAGGGCAAGCGGCTGCATTGGATCAAGCCCTATACCAAGGTGAAGAACACCCGCTTCACCGGCGATGTCAGCATCAAATGGTTCGAGGATGGCACGCTCAACGCCGCCTACAATTGCGTCGACCGTCACTTGCAATTGCGCGCCGATCAGACCGCGATCCTGTGGGAGGGCGATGATCCCAGCGAATCGAAACACGTCTCCTATGCCGAGCTTTATGAGAATGTCTGCCGCCTTGCCAATGTGCTGAAGGCGAAGGGCGTCGCCAAGGGCGACCGCGTCACCATCTACATGCCGATGATTCCGGAAACCGCCTATGCGATGCTGGCGTGCGCGCGCATTGGGGCGATCCATTCCGTGATCTTCGCCGGTTTCTCGGCCGAAAGCATCGCGGGCCGGATCAAGGATTGCACCTCGACCATCGTCCTGACCGCCGACGAGGGGCTGCGCGGCGGGCGCAAGATTCCGCTGAAAGCCAATGTCGATGAAGCCTTGAAGCAATGTCCCGAAGTCGCGACCGTGATCGTGGTGAAACGGACCGGCGGCGACATCGGCTGGGTCGCGGGCCGCGATCATTGGTTCGACGAATTGATGCTGTCGGTCAGCGCCGATTGTCCACCGACGGAATTGAGCGCGGAAGATCCGCTGTTCATCCTCTATACCTCGGGCTCGACCGGCAAGCCGAAAGGCGTGCTGCACACCACCGGCGGCTATCTGACCTTCGTCGCGATGACTCACCAATATGTTTTCGATTATCACGACGGTGACATTTATATGTGCACCGCCGATGTCGGCTGGGTGACGGGGCACAGCTACATCGTCTATGGGCCGCTGGCGAACGGGGCCACCACGGTGATGTTCGAAGGCGTGCCGAATTATCCCGACAGCTCGCGGTTCTGGCAGGTCATCGACAAGCACCAGATCAATATCTTCTACACCGCGCCGACCGCGATCCGCGCCCTGATGCGCGAGGGCGAAGCGCCGGTGAAGAAGACCTCGCGCAAATCGCTCAAGCTCTTGGGTTCGGTCGGCGAGCCGATCAATCCCGAGGCGTGGCTGTGGTATCATCGCGTCGTCGGTGATGGCCGCGTGCCGATCGTCGATACCTGGTGGCAGACGGAGACCGGCGGCATCCTGATCTCGCCGCTGCCCGGCGCCACCGCGACCAAGCCTGGCTCGGCGACGCGGCCGTTCTTCGGCGTGACGCCGGAGATCGTTGATGCCGCCGGCACGGTGCTGGACGGCGTCGCCGAGGGCAATCTGTGCATCGCCGATAGCTGGCCGGGCCAGATGCGTACCGTCTATGGCGATCACAAGCGCTTCATCGAGACCTATTTCGCGACCTATCCCGGCAAGTATTTCACCGGCGACGGCGCGCGACGCGACGCGGATGGCTATTACTGGATCACCGGCCGCGTCGACGATGTCATCAACGTCTCCGGCCATCGCATCGGCACCGCCGAGATCGAAAGCGCCCTGGTCGCGGACCCGAAGGTCGCCGAGGCGGCGGTGGTCGGCTATCCGCACGACATCAAGGGGCAGGGCATCTATGCCTATGTCACGCTCAAGCTCGGGATCGAGCCGAGCGACGGATTGCGTCAGGAATTGCTGGGAACCGTGCGCAAGGAGATCGGGCCGATCGCGTTGCCCGACCTGATTCAATGGGCGCCGAGCCTGCCCAAGACCCGCTCCGGCAAGATCATGCGCCGCATCCTCAGGAAGATCGCCGCCAACGAACACGACCAGCTCGGCGACGTGACGACGCTGGCCGATCCGTCGGTCGTGAAAGACCTGGTCGAAAACCGGATGAATCGATAAAAAGCATAATAAATATGCTTATGGCAAAATATCTTTATATTCTGAACGCACGCCCTATATCGGAGGGAAGCGTGATGGATGGTGACGTGCGATGCGGTCTGTTGAATTAAAGGAATGGCGCAAGAAGCTCGGTCTTACCCAAGAGGAGGCCGGGCGACGCTTTGGCGTGAGCCGCGTGACCGTTCAAAATTGGGAAAGCGGGACTAGTCCAATCCCAGTCATTCTCGCTTCGGCTTGCGATGATGAAGTGCGCCGGTGGCGCAGACGGCCCGAATATGGGCCGGTGATCCTTGACTATGGCGATTTTTCCCAGGGCTCTTCGCACGATGTACGAGGGCACGTTGGTCAAAAGGTGCAGGAAAAATTCTCCCACAATGATGCCGCCCTATGCCGCGCAACCGAGTTGCACGGTGGCCTCGGTTTTCAAGACGCATTGATCGTGGACGAATCGGGAAACATCATTTGGGATTTGCTCGGATTACGAGCCGAAATCAGTCGCCGGCGTGCCGCGAATAACAGACCACAAGGAAAGCCCGGTCTTGCCGAACGGCTCATGGAAATCGGGCGACATTTTTCTTCGTTGCCTGTGTACGACGACCGCAGCCCTGACGAGATCATCGGCTACGATGAGAATGGGCTGCCAAGGTAATGGTGCTCGATAGCTCGGCGATAGTCGCGATCCTGTTTCAGGAAGAGGACGCCGCACAATTTTCTTTGGCAATCGAGCAATCGTCTTCCCGGAAAATGTCGGCGGGAACGTATCTGGAGACTGGGATCGTGATCGAGAAAAGTGGCCGAACGGCAGGCGCGGAGGATTTCGATCGCCTTATCGAGGAAACGCAAATCGAAATCGTGCCCTTCAATATGGAACAGGCGCGGATCGCGCGCGAGGCCTATCGCCGCTATGGCAAGGGCAATCACCGCGCCGGGCTGAATTTCGGCGATTGCTTTGCCTATGCGTTGGCGAAAGTCACTAACGAGCCGCTGTTGTTCAAAGGCGACGATTTTGGTCGCACCGATATCGTGCCGGCGGCTTAGGTCAACTCGCCAACCGCATCACGACGGGCACATGGTCGGAGCATAGCTCCCAGCCGCGCGCCTCGCGATGGACGGTGGCGCCGATAAGCCGGTCCTTCAGCGGCGGCGTCACCCAGATATGGTCGAGGCGGCGGCCGCGATTCGACGCCGCCCAGTCGATGTTGCGGTAGCTCCACCAGGTGTAGAGCTTCTCGCTGGCCGGCACGAAATGACGCAGGGCATCGACGAAGTCGGCGGATTGCTGGAGACGCGCCAGCCGCTCCACCTCGACCGGCGTGTGGCTGACCACGGTGAGCAATTGCTTGTGTGACCAGACGTCGTTCTCCAGCGGCGCGATATTGAGATCGCCGACCAGGATCATCGGCTTGGCGGCGCTCCGCTCCGCCGCGAACCAGGCCGCCGTCTCGTCGAGGAATTGGAGCTTGTGCTTGAATTTGGGATTTTCGTCGGGGTCGGGAATGTCGCCGCCGGCAGGAACATAAAGATCGTGCAGCTCGATGCCATTGGCCAGCGTGACATGGCCGTGGCGGCAATCGGCGCGCTCGCACCAGCTTTGGGTGCCATGGCTGTCGAACGGGATGCGGGAGATCACGGCGACGCCGTTATAGGCCTTCATGCCGTGGACCAGTTGATGCTCATAGCCCGCCGCCGCGAAGGCTTCGCGCGGGAAATGCTCGTCGGGGGTCTTGGTTTCCTGGAGGCATAGAATATCGGGGTCGGCCTCGGCCAGGAATCGCTTCACCACATCGACGCGCAGCCGCACCGAATTGATATTCCAGGTCGCAACGGTAATCGCCATGGTCGCGTGGGTCCGCACCGGTTTCGAGAACGCGCGCAGACTATCGGCGGCATCGGCGCGGGGTCAATCGGCCATCGCCGCAATCATGTCGGCATCGTGCCGAACGCGGCGCAATCGCGGCGATGAACGCCTTACTCAGCCCATATTCGGCCGCTTGAATCGGCGCAGTACCAAAAATCGGAGAGAGGTGCGATATGCAGGCGAAACTTGTACTGACGGCGCTGGCGATCATCGGCGGACTCGCCATGGCCGCGCCGTCCTTTGCCCAGGACCGGAGCTATGGCGACGGCATGCGGCCCGGCAGTCTCGGGATGGATGCGGCGCCGGGCGGCGGCACTTACACCCGCCAGGACGCGGCCAGTGAAGCGCCGGATCGGATGAGCCATCCCGTCCCGGGCGAGCGGCGTGCCCCCAGCAATGTCGCGCGGGGCCCGTTGGGGCATGTCGACCGGGTCGAGCGGGATATGACCGCCAATCTTAACCGCCAGCAATTGAATGGCGGCGGCGATATGCAGGCGACCTTGCCGAACGACGAATAGCGCGGCGAGTGGCGTCAGAGGCGAGGGCGTGGTCGGGTGTGACCCGCCTCGCCCTCGCTTATCTCTCGGCGCTTGCGTCCCGGACCAGGAGTTGCAATGGCGGCGCGCGGCGCCAGATCTGGTGGGTGGTCCAACCAAGCAGGGATCGGTTACGCGATTCCTCTTGACTTTCGCCGGGCGAAACGGCGCCATCTCGGCCAAAGAACGGGCCAAATTATTTTGGGCCTAACCTCAGCGGAGTTTATGCCATGGGTTTCGGCAGCATCTGGCATTGGTTGATCGTCATCGCGGTGATCGCCGTCCTGTTCGGCGGGCGCGGCAAGCTGTCCAGTGTGATGGGCGATTTCGCCAAGGGCATCAAGGCGTTCAAATCGGGCATGAAGGAAGAAGATACCGTCGATACCGGCGCGACGCCGCCGCAAGTCAACGCCCAGGGCGCGATTGTCTCGCCGCGTGTCGGCGAGCCCGTGCAAAAAAGCGGCTGAGTCGCCGCTTCTCTTTCGTGACACCGGCGGCGGCCGGGTATAATGCGCCTCGGATTTATAGCTTTCCGGGGCCTCTCGATGAATGAAGAACGATTTGAACTGCCGGCGCGCGACGCAATGACGCCGGATCAGCGGCGGATGGCCGACGCCATCCTGGCCGGGCCGCGCGGCTCGCTGCGCGGACCCTTTCCGGTGCTGATCCACAGCCCGAAGATGGGCGATATCGCGCAGACCCTCGGCGCCTATGTGCGCTTCGAAAGCGTGCTGAAGCCGCATTTGCGCGAACTGGCGATCCTGACGGTTGCCCGGTTCTGGACAGCCCAGTTCGAATGGTACGCCCATCGCGAATTGGCGATGCAGGCGGGGCTGGCGCCGGCCATCGCCGATGCCATCGCCGCCGGCGTTCGCCCGGCAAAGCTCGATGTCGAGGAAGCCGCCATCTATGATTTCGCCAGCGAGCTGCTCGCCACCAAAGGGGTCAGCGACGCCACCTTCGCGACCGTCAAGAACATGTTCGGTCAGCAGGCGGTCGTCGATCTGATCGCGACCATGGGCTATTACTGCATCGTGGCGATGACGCTCAACGTCAATCGCACCGCGTTGCCGCCGGGCGCCGTGCCATTGGCGCCGCTCGCGGCGATATGAGGCGTGAGGCGCCCCTCTCCGTCGCCAATGTCGCGCTGACCGCCGGAGTCGCGCTGGCCATCGCCATCGCGATCGGCTTTACCGTGACGCGGCATTCGGGATCGCGCGCCGATGTCCAGCCGGCAACCGCCGACGAGGGACCGGTGAACCACGGCGTCATTTATCTGCGCCTGCCGCCGGCCCGACCGGCGCGGCCCGCGCCGCGACCGGCGGCCGAACCGCTGCCCAGTCCGGTCTCGGCCTCGGTCGCGCCGACGCCCGGACTACGCAACAGCGCGCTCGTCGAACCGTTTGAGCCGCCGGCGCCGCCCATTTCCGACACGGCGGTGCGGACGAGCATCCCCGCCGGCGCCCAGCTTGCCGCGCTGCCGCCCGCGCCCGTCGCGCCCGCGCCCAATCCGGCCCCGCCCGTGCCGCTTGCCGTTCCTGTGCCGCCGCCCGCCGCCGCCGTGCTGCCGCCCGTGATGCCTCGCACCGCCGAAGCGCCGATCAGCGTGCGGCCGGGCGATTCGGTGCCGGCGCTCCGCACCGTCGAACTGGCGCCGCATGAGATTCACCGCGTTCCCGATCATGACATGCCGGTTCGCCGGGTAACGGTGGAAACGCCGGACGAGCCCGTCGTGCCGCGCCACCGCGAGGCGCGCCGTTTGTTGCCCGCGCCGTCCCGCGAGCCGCGCCCGGCTCATGAGGCGATCGCGATGGCGGCGCCGGCCTCGATACCGCCACCGGAAGCGCGGGGGCGGCCGCTCGATGGACCGGCCATCGTGACGGCGCCGCTCGAACTCAATGTCGATGGCAAGCCGTTACGGCTGGTCGGGGTGAAGCTGCCGGCGGCGGGCGATATGTGCCGGCCGGGCGCCGCCTATGCCGCGCGATCCTGTCCCGATGTCTCGCGCCAGGCTCTGGTGGCGCTGGTCGGCCCCAAAGGCCCGGTCTCGTGTCGCGTCATGGCGAGCGGCGTCGGCGCGGCCCTGCCGGCGATGTGCAACGACCGCAAGGGCGAGGATCTCGGCGCCTATCTGGTCGGGCATGGATTCGCGCTCGCCGATGGCACCGACGGGGTGGATTACTCGGCGGCGGAGAATCAGGCGAAGTCCGCGCATACCGGCCTGTGGCATTATCGCTGACCGTTCCCAATCATTGAGCCGATAGGAAAATCATGGCCGCTCGATTTGAAGGCACCGCGACCTATGTCGCCACCGAGGATTTGAACGTCGCGGTCAATGCCGCCATCGCGCTGGAGCGGCCGCTGTTGGTCAAGGGCGAGCCCGGCACCGGCAAGACCATTCTCGCCGAGGAAATCGCGAAATCGCTCGGCAAGGAGCTGATCGCCTGGCACATCAAATCCACCACCAAGGCGCAGCAGGGCCTCTATGAATATGACGCGGTGGCGCGGCTGCGCGATTCCCAACTCGGCGAGGCGAAAGTCCATGACATCGCCAACTACATCAAGCGCGGCAAGCTATGGGACGCGTTCGCCGCGGCGGAGCGGCCGGTGCTGCTGATCGACGAGATCGACAAGGCCGACATCGAATTTCCCAACGATCTGCTTTTGGAACTCGATCGCATGGAATTCCATGTCTATGAGACCAAGGAGCGCGTCGTCGCGATCCATCGCCCCATCGTCATCATCACCTCGAACAATGAAAAGGAATTGCCCGACGCGTTCCTGCGCCGCTGTTTCTTCCACTACATCCGCTTTCCCGACCGCGAGACTATGCATCGGATCGTCGATGTGCATTTCCCCGACATTCAGAAGAACCTGGTGCGCGAGGCGCTCAACGCCTTCTATGAATTGCGCGATGTGCCGGGGTTGAGGAAAAAGCCCTCCACCTCGGAACTGCTCGACTGGCTGAAGCTGTTGATGGTCGAGGATATTCCCGCCGAAGCCCTGCGCTCGAAGGACCCCGGCAAGCTGGTGCCGCCGCTCTACGGCGCCCTCTTGAAGAGCGAGCAGGATGTGCATTTGCTCGAGCGGCTCGCCTTCCTGAACCGCCGCGAGCGCGGCTGACCATGTTCGTGAATTTCTTCCTGGAACTGCGCCAGGCCAAGGTGCCGGTGTCCTTGCGCGAGTACCTGACGCTGATGGCGGCGATGGACAAGCGCCTCGCCGATTACAATGTCGAGGAATTCTATTATTTGTCGCGCGCGACCCTGGTGAAGGATGAGCGCAATCTCGACAAGTTCGACCGGGTCTTCGGCCATGTCTTCAAGGGTCTCGAAGCGCCGCCCGACGCGGCCGCCGCCATTCCCGAGGAATGGCTGAAGGCGCTGATGGAAAAGCTGCTGACCGACGAGGAAAAGAAAAACATCGCGGCGCTGGGCGGCATCGACAAGCTGATGGAGTTGCTGAAACAGCGTCTCGCCGAGCAACAAGGCCGCCACCAGGGCGGCAGCAAATGGATCGGCACCGGCGGCACCTCGCCGTTCGGCAACAGCGGCTATAATCCCGAAGGCGTGAAGATCGGCGAACGCAACGAGCAAGAGGGCCAGCGCCAGGGCCACGGCACCGCCGTCAAGGTCTGGGAGAAGCGCGAATTCCGCAATCTCGACGACAAGGTGGAACTCGGCACCCGCAATCTGAAGGTGGCGCTGCGCCGCCTGCGCCGGTTCGCGCGCGAGGGCGCGGCCGACGAGCTCGATCTTGACGACACGATCCGTTCCACCGCCAAGAATGCCGGCTGGCTCGATATCAAGATGGTGCCGGAGCGGCACAATGCGGTGAAGGTCCTGCTGCTGCTGGATATCGGCGGCTCGATGAGCGGGCATGTCCGCACTTGCCAGGAATTATTCTCGGCGGCGCGTGCCGAGTTCAAGCATCTCGAAAGCTTCTACTTCCACAATTGTCCCTATGAGTCACTGTGGCGCGACGCGCATCGCCGCCACATCGACAAGACCCCGACCAGCGAGGTGATGCACACCTTCGATGCCGGCTACAAGATGATCTTCGTCGGCGACGCCAGCATGGGGCCGTATGAGATCACGCAGGCCGGGGGCTCGGTCGAGCATTGGAACGAGGAAGCGGGCGAGGCATGGCTGCGCCGCCTGACGGCGACTTATCCCAAATCCATCTGGCTCAATCCGGTGCCGGAACAATTCTGGGACGGCATGAGCTCGATCGAACTGGTGCGCGACTTGATGGAGGGGCGAATGTACCCCCTGACCCTCGACGGCCTCGACCGCGCGATGCGGGAATTGGCGCGGTGAGATTTTTCTTCTCCCTTTGACGATTCGATAATTCTAGCTATATTCTAGCTAGAATGCCTTTCGACATTGTTCTGGCGCCGGAAGCGATCGAGGATTTAAGGCGACTCAATGCCGCCATTCGCGCCGCCGTTCGTTCTGCTCTCGAAACGCATCTGCGACATGAGCCGACGAAAATTAGCCGCAGTCGGATCAAACGACTACGCGGCTTGCGACAATCGCAATTCAGGCTTCGGGTAGACGAGGTCCGTGTGTTCTACGACGTGTCGGGTCAAACGGTTGAAATTCTCGCAATCCTGGCTAAAGCGGAGACAGCTGCATGGCTGGCACGGTTCGGAAACCCGGAATGAAGGAAGTTCCGCTATCGGAAGTGAAGGACGATCTTTCCCGCTTTCTTCGCGAAGCGGAAAAGCGGGACATTGTCATCACCCGGCATGGCAAGCCCGCTGGCGTGCTGATCGGATTCGAAACGGAAGACGATTGGTTCGATTATCGGTTGGAAAACGATCCGCGTTTCTTGCAGCGCGTTGAGCAGGCACGCGTCAGCCTCCGCGCAGGGCGTGGCGTCCGATTGGAAGATTTGGAGACCGAGTAGGTCTCCGCGCGCTAAATCTTGAAGCTCTCCAGCGTCTCGGGGGCGAACAATTCCTCGGGCTGGCGGCGGCGAGGCGACAGACCCTGCTCATGGTGATAGCGCAGGAAGGTATCGAGCACCGCGCGGTTAGGCGCGAAGCCATAGGGCCACCAATCCGGGCCCATCAATTGGCTCGTCTCCTCGGCGGCCGCCACTTGCCACGGCAGCATGGTTTTCAGCGCGGCCGTGCTGGTCAGATCGTCATAGGCCAGCCGCCGCGCCTCGACGAAGGCCTTGTACAGCGACCGCGCCACCCACGGGTTGGCCTCATAGACATCGCGCCGGATCACCACCGTATGCATGATCGGGAAAATCCGGGTCTTGCGGAAATAGTCGCGCTCGACCGCGGCATAATCCGGGAACAGGCGCTGCACCGCATCCGGCTGCGAGAAAAAGGTCGAGGGCGCGCGGGCGGTATGCAGCGCGTCGATCTCGCCCTCGGCCAGCATGCGCGATAGAACCTGGTCGGGCCCGATCGGCCGCAGGCGGAACCGCGACGGCAGGCTCAACGCGATCTTCTCGTCGCGGCCGGCTTCTTCCTCGCCGCCCGAAAAATAATCGACACTGTCCGGCGCCACGCCATATTCATCCTGGAGAATGCCGCGTATCCACACCGGGGCCGTCATCTGATATTCCGGCACGCCGATGCGCTTGCCGATCAGGTCGGCGGGTTTGGCGATGCCGCTTTTCGCCGAGACGAAGATGCTGCCGTGGCGGAAGAAGCGCGATACGAAGGCCGGAATCGCGATGAAGGCGGGATGTTCGGCCGCCAGCGAGACGGTGTAGGAGGACAGCGACATTTCGGCGACATCGAATTCGCGATATCGCAGCATGCGGAAGAAGGTTTCCTCGACCGGCAGGCAGAGATAAGTCAGATCGATGCCCTCGGGCGCCACGGTGCCGTCCTGGAGCGCGCGGGTGCGGTCATAGTTCCAGCAGGCGAGGGTGAGTTTGATGCGGCTCATGCGGGATGATCCTTGGCGATGCGGCTCTTTGCCACGCTTTGGTTTTGGCGCGGGAGACCCAGTTTACTGGGGCGCGCGGGAAAGCGGGAGTTGCTTTGTGCCGGCGCCGATTTGACCGAGGCAGGTTCGATGTCCGCGACTGAAACCGCCGCCGAGCGCCGCGCCGCCATCACGGCGCAAATCCAAGCCGCCACCGGCATCGACGAGGCGATGATCGAGCATCTGGTCCGGGGCTTTTATGCCCGGGTCCCGCAAGACCCGGTGATCGGTCCGATCTTCACCGCGCGCATCACCGATTGGGAACCGCACCTCCAGCGCATGTGCGCCTTCTGGTCATCGGTCATTCTGATGACCGGCCGCTATCACGGCCAGCCGATGCCGCTGCATCTACCGCTGCCGATCGGCGGGCGCCATTTCGATCGCTGGCTGATGCTGTTCGAGGAAGCGGCGCGCGACCTCTGTCCGCCGGCGGCTGCGGCGCTGTTCATCGATCGCGCGCACCGCATCGGCGAAAGCCTGGAGCTCGGCATCGCCACGGGCCGCAGCATCATGCTGGGCAAGGGTGAGCGGCTGCTCGCCGACTGATCGCCGAACCTCACGCCGTGAGTCACGGCCCTCCGACGCGCAGATGTTCCTCGGCCAGCCGGCGCATCAAGGCGGCGACCTCGTCTTCATGGCCGAAGACGCCGCCCTTGGGGCCGCCGACACCGAGGATCAGCGGGACATCGCCGCGATAAAATGGCAGCGCCATGGCGACCGTCCGGGAATTCAGCAGGTTGGCCTCGATCCCGACGGAATAGCCCTTCTTCCGAAATGACCTGACCGCGTCCAGCACGTCCTCGCATGCCAGCCGGCGGCCGCTGGCCGGTTGGCGCCTGAACGTCCGGCGTGCCAGCTCGATCAATTCGTGATCCGGCAGCGTCGCCATCAGCGCGCCGCCCGCCGCCGAGCTGACCACCGGCGTCTTCAGGCCCTCGTCGAAAGCCATCTTCAGCCCGGGCTCCGCCAGCATCGCGACACATTGCATGTGCAGATCGTTCTGCACCGTCAGCGCGACGCATTCGCCGGTTCGCGCCTGCAGCTCATGGATAAGATTGAGGATGCGGCGCTCGCGGAAATGCGTCTCGGAAACCGTGTCGGACAGCCGCACGAGGCGAAACGACGGCAAATAGGTTCGCGTCTTCTCATTGAAGATGAGATAGCCGGTCTCGACCAGGGTCTTCAGCAGGACATTGGCGCTGGATTTCGGCAGGCCAAGCGCGGTTCCGATATCGATCGCGCGCGCCGGCGCATGCGCCGTCTGCAGATATTCGAAAATGCGCAGGGTGCGCGTCGCCGATTTCACCAGGAAGGTCGGCTTTGGCCCGACGCCGCCGGCGACCGCCGCCGCGCGCCCGTCGCGACGAGGCGATCGGGTCCGGGCCGTCGGGGCGCGTTCATGGATGTGAATTGTCGTCTCCTGTCCTTGTGTCCCATTGCCGGCGTCGGCAAGTATATCGCCGATTTAGTGAACCCCTATCGTATCGGTCAATAGATGATCGTCTCGCTACCAGGCCCCGATCGGAAAATCCGCGGCAGATCGGTCGAAATCCTGACCTTCGGGTCCGGTGCGCCGCTGCTTTTTCTCCATTCGGCGATCGGAGTCGAATCGTCGTTCCCGCTGATCGAGCGGCTGGCGACGCGGTATCAGGTGATCGCGCCATCGCATCCGGGATTCGGGAATTCGGAGCTGCCTCGCTGGTTCCGCACGGTCGACGACCTTGCCTATCACTATCTCGACCTGATGGAGGAGTTGGCGCTGACCGACGCGATCGTCGTCGGCGCCTGTTTCGGCGGCTGGCTGGCCGCCGAGACCGCGATCAAGAACCTGTCGCGCATGCGCAAGCTGGTGCTGATCGGCGCGCTGGGTGCCAAGTTCGGCGCGCCCGCCGATGTGGAAATCGCCGATGTGTTCCGCGACACCTATCAGGATGTGCGCAAACTCTATTTCCGCGACGGGCGGCCCGACGAGCGCGACTTCAGCAAGCTTTCCGCGCATGAGGTGAACCGGTTCGTGCGCAATCGCGAGGCGCTGACCCTGTTCGGATGGGCGCCGCTGTTGCACAATCCGACCTTGCGTCCCTGGCTGGACCGAATCGCGATACCGACGCTGGTGTTGTGGGGCGCGGAGGATCGTGTCGCGAACACTGATTATGGTCGCGCCTATGCGGCTGCCATTCCGGATGCGCGGTTCGAGATCGTGCGCGATGGCGGCCATCTGGTCCAGGACGAGAAGCCGGACGAGGTCGCGGACCGCATTCTTGCATTTGCCGGCGCGTAACGGGCGCGAACGGAAATTTCAGCCGACAGGTCGAGCCATGAAAGTTTGGCATTTCACCGAACAATCCTATGAACCCGGCTGGCACAAGACCGACGGTCCCATCCGCATCGTTCCGCCGAGCCGGCTATGCGATCCCGAGGATGCGAGCGCGCTGCTCAATCGCTATCTCGACGAATGGGTCGCGGCCGACGAGCTGGGCCTCAACATCATGGTCAACGAGCATCATACGACCATGTCGTCGATTTCGCCGTCCTGCATGCTGCAACTCGCCGTGCTGGCGCGACAGACGAAGCGCGCGCGGCTGCTCGCGCTGGGCATTCCGATCGCGAACCGGCCCGATCCGTTCCGCATCGCCGAGGAAATCGCGCTGGTCGATCTGTTGTCGCGCGGCCGGTTCGAGCTTGGCTTCGTGCGCGGCGTTCCCTATGAGGTGTTCAGCTCGAACCAGAATCCGGTCCGCATGGGCGACCGCTTCACCGAAGCGCATGACCTCATTCTCAAGGCCCTGACCCATCTCGACGGACCATTCAGTTGGGAGGGCGAATATTTCAATTATCGCGCGATCAATGTGTGGCCGCGCTGCTATCAGCAGCCTCATCCGCCGGTCTGGATGCCGGGCCAGAGTGAATCGAGCGGCCAGCGCATTGCGCGATATGGCTATGTCTGCGCCGCGTTCCTCGATGGCGGCGGCGCCAAGAAGATGTTCAAGGCCTATCGTGAGGCCTATCAGGCTGCCCATAAGCGCCCCGCCGCGCCGGACCGGCTCGCCTTCTGCGGCCTCGTCTGTGTCGGGCGCGACAAGGCGGAGGTCGATCGGCGGGCCAGCCTGATGAAGACCTATCTGCCAACCCTGCGCCGCACATCGCCCGGAATCGCCAATCCACCGGGCTATCGACCGATCGAGGTGACCGCGGCTTCGCTCCGCGCCGGCGAGCCGCCGCAAGGGTTCAGGATGCTGGACGGGCGCCCGCTGCCCGCCAACCCGACCGACGAAGAGCTGATCGCCGCCGGCACCCTCTTCGTCGGGACGCCGGATCAGGTCTTCAACCAGATCAAATCGTTCCACCGCGCGGTCGGCGGCTTCGGCAATCTCATCATCATGGCCCAGGCGGGATCGCTGGGTCATGCCGACACGATCGACAACCTGACGCTGTTCGCCCGCGAGGTCTATCCGCGGCTGGCGGACCTCGACCAGGCGGTCGATGTCGCCGAGGCCTCGGTCGGATAAAAGCGGCGATCGCGCCGCGCCGCTTCCCGTAACATTGCTAGCCAACCAGGCGTTGCACAGGCAAATTCGTATCGGAAGAATGCCGGGTACGAATGTCGAAGGACCGCGTTCGAGGTTCTTCGCCCCGGAAAGGGGGCCGCGTGGAGAAAAAGACGAAAGCCGCGCAACAGGGCGTGCAGGGGGTCGAGATCGGCTTGCGCGTCGCCTACGCGCTCGCCAATTCGCAAGGACCGATGGCGCTGCGCCAGTTGGCGGAGGCGACGGGCCTCGCCCCCAGCAAGGTGCATCGCTACCTCGTCAGCCTGTGCCGGTCCAACCTCGTTGAACAGAATGCGGGCGACGGCCGTTACGATTTGAGTAAGGGCGCGATCAGGCTGGGTCTGGCGGCGCTGAGCCGGCTCGATGAGTTTCGCGTCGCCGACGAGGTGATCCAGAAACTGTCCGACGAGACCGGCCTCGCGGTGACGGTCATGACCTGGGGCAGCCACGGCCCGACGGTGGTGCGGCGGATTCAGCCGATTCAGCCGATCATCGCGACGACGCGGATCGGCACCGTAATCTCGGTGGTCAACTCCGCCTCCGGGCGGGTCTTCGCCGCCTTCATGCCGGCCGACATTATCGATCCCGCGGTCAGCGCCGAATTCGCCTCGCAACGGCATCCGACATCGATGGGGCGCCCCATCGACCGAGAGGCCTTCGACAAGATCGTCGCCGATGTGCGGCGCAAGCGCATCGCGCGCGTCCGCAGCGATTTCCTCACGGGCTTCGACGCGATCGCGGTTCCCGTGTTCGACCATGATGGGCGGATCGTCATGACTATTGCCCTGATCGGGCCGACGCGCGTCATTGACCTGTCGCTCGACGCGCCCCAGGCGCACGCCCTGGTCGCGGCCGGGCGCGGCCTATCCGAGCGATTGGGCTATCGCGACGACAGCAAGGGAAACTGAGGCGTCACGACGCCTGGCGCAGACCGAGATAGGTCTCGATCACCCGGCGGTTATGAATGAGGTCCTTGGCGTTGCCTTCGAGGGTGATCGCGCCATTCTCCAGGACATAGCCGTAATCGGCGATATGAAGCGCGGCGCGCGCATTCTGTTCGACGAGAAAGATCGAGACGCCGAGCTGGCGCAGCTTGACGACGATATCCAGTATCTCGCGCACGATGAGCGGGGCGAGCCCCATGCTCGGCTCATCGAGCAGCAGCAGCTTTGGGCGGCTCATCAGCGCGCGGCCCAGCGCCAGCATCTGCCGCTCGCCTCCGGACAGCGTCGCGGCGGTCTGATGGCTGCGCTCCTTGAGGCGCGGGAAGCGGTCGAACACCGCGTCGAGATCGTCGAGGGATCGGTTCTTCCCGGATCGCGGCTGGAGATAGCCGCCGAGAATGAGATTGTCGCGCACCGACATGGTGCTGAACAGCTCACGGCGCTCCGGCACCAGGCACAGGCCGAGGCCGACCCGTTCCTCGACCTCGATTCCGGCGACGGGTCGCCCGGCATAGTGAATCGTGCCGCGCGACGATGCCAACCCCATGATGGCGTTGAGGAGCGTGGTCTTGCCGGCGCCGTTCGGACCGATGACGGTGACGATGCTGCCCTCTTGAATCTCGACCGAGACGTCGAACAGCGCCTGAATTTTTCCGTAGAAGGCGGAAAGATTCGCCGTCTTCAGGATCGTGGTCATTGGGCGGCGGACAGGCTTGCGTCGAACCCGCCGAGATAGGCTTCGATCACGACGGGGTCGGATTGGATCTCGCGCGGCAGCCCCTCGGCGATCATGGTGCCGAAATCCATCACGATCAGCCGGTCGACCAGGGTCATGATGAAATCCATGTCGTGCTCGACGATCAGCATGCTCAACCCCTCGCCGCGCAACTGGCGCAGAAGCTGGGCCAGCGCCTCCTTCTCGCGATAGCGCAATCCGGCCGCCGGCTCGTCGAGCATCAGCAGCACCGGGTCCGCGCACAGCGCCCGCGCGATTTCGAGGAGGCGCTGCTGTCCGATCGCGAGGCTGCCCGCCGGCGAATAGGAGAGATCGCCGAGCCCGACGCGCTCGATCTGATATTTCGCCTCGGCCAGCAATTGCTGTTCCTCGCGATTGTCGAGACGCAGCGCCGCGCCGAGAAAGCCGCCGCGGCCGCGCAGATGCGCGCCGAGCGCCACGTTCTCGATCACGGTCATGCCGGGGCGCATCTGCACATGCTGAAACGTGCGCGCGATGCCTTTCTTGACGATCCGCCGCGGCGATAGGCCGTCGATCCGCGCGCCGCAAAACTGAATCTGCCCGGCGCTGAGATCGAGGATGCCGGTCGTCAGGTTGAACACGGTGCTCTTGCCGGCGCCGTTCGGTCCGATCAACCCGACGATCTCGCCGCCGCGCACGGAAAAGGAGATGCCGCCGACGGCGACGAGGCCGCCGAAATTCTTGGTGACGCCGGCGAGGTCCAGCACCTCTTGTCCCTCGGGCGTCCGGGGCCGGCGCGGCAAGGCGCGGGTGCTGGCGGGGTCGCGCACGGACGAGGCGCGCCGGATGAAGGGCTTCAGTAGCGGCACGACCCCAAGGCTCGCGCGCTGAAGCACCACCACCACCACGATGCCGAAAACGATCACCTCGAAACTGCCGGCGTTGCTGGTCAGTGACGGCAACAGGCGCTGCAGCAGATCCTTGGAGAAGACGACGAGGCCGGCGCCGACCACCGCGCCCCACACCTCTTCCGAACCGCCGATCACGATCATGAACAGATATTCGATGCCGCTGTCGATCGAGAACGGCGTCGGATTGACGTAGCGGACGGCGTAGGCATAAAGCCAGCCCGACAAGGCGGCGACCAGGGCGGCGATGACGAAGATCATCGTCTTGTACAGCGCGGTGTCGATGCCGAAGGATTCGGACAAATTATCGGCGGTTCGCAGCGAGCGGATGGCGCGGCCCGGTCGCGAGTTCAGCAGGTTGGCGAACAGCCAGATGACGCCGAACACGCACGCCCAGATCAGATAGAACAGCGCGTCGCTGCTGAACACATAGCCGAAGACGGACAAAGCGGGCAGGTCGCTGATCCCGGAATAGCGGCCCAGCGCATCGAGATTGCCGAAGACGAGATAGAGACTGAGTCCCCAGGCAATGGTCGCCACCGCGAGGTAATGGCTTGAGAGCCGCAAGGTGATTAGCCCGATGAACAGGGCGATCACGGCCGCGACCGCAAGGCACACCGGCAAGGTCAGCCACGGCGACGCGCCATGGCGGGTGGTCAGATAGGCGGTGACATAGGCGCCGATGCCGACGAACGCCGCCTGTCCGAAGGACACGAGCCCGCCGATCCCCGTCAGCAGGATCAGGCCCAGCGCGACCAGCGCGTAGAGGCCGACATAGTTTAGGAGAACCATTTGCGCCGACGGCACGATCCAGGGCGCGACGATCAGCCCCGTGACGGCGAGCAACACAGCGCCGCGGACGCGGGTCATCCGTCATCCTGTTCGTGCTGACCGGCGGCGCGAAAGCTGCGCCAGAACAGAACCGGGATGATGAGGGTGAAGACGATGGCGTCCTTGAATTGGCTCGACCAGAAGGAAAAGAAAGAGTCGAGGATACCGATCAGAATCGCGCCGGCCGCCGCCAGCGGATAGCTCAGCATGCCGCCGAAAATCGCGCCGACGAAGCCCTTGATTCCCAGCAGGAAGCCGGTGTCGTAATAGATCGCGGTGATCGGCGCGACCAGGATACCCGACAGGATTCCGATCGCCGCGGCGACCCCGAAGACCAGGCGCCCCGAATGCGCGGTGCCGATTCCGACGAGGCGCGCCCCGACCCGATTGATCGCCGTGGCACGCAGCGCCTTGCCGGCAATGGTCCACTCGAAATAGAGATAGAGCGCGATCGACAGCACGGTCACCGCGCCCACGACCAGCAGATCCTGTCCCGACACGCGGACGGACCCGACATCGAACGTCGCGTCGATATAGGGCTGTATCTGCGAGCCCTCGGCGCCGAAAAAATAGAAACCGAGACCAGCCAGCGAATAATGGACCGCGACCGATACCATCAGCAGGACGAGGATGGAGGCTTGGCGAAACGGCTGGAACGCCAAGCGGTAGATCATCGGCCCCAGCGGCACCAGCAGGATGAACACCAGCGCCATGTCGACGATCACCGCCGGTCGGCGCGGGGCCAGCCAGCAGATCAGGCCGGCGGCGATGCCGGGCCACAGGAGATTGACCGCGATGGAGCGCGGGACGGGCCGCCAGTTTCCCTTGCGTGCCGCGACCGCGATATCGACCGCGGCGCATGCAAGGCCCAGCCCGACCACCAGCCACACGGTCGGCGGCACGATGCCGATCTCCAGCGCCGCCATCGACAGCGCCGCGAAGGAAACGAATTCCCCTTGCGGTATGAAGATGATTCGCGTCACCGCGAATACCATCACCGCCGCAAGCGCCAGCAAGGCATAGATCGCGCCGTTGGCGATCCCATCCTGGAGCAGCAGCGTCGCGACCGTCAGATCCACGGTAACCTTGAGCGGATGCCGGCGGATGGTTGCATGGGCTTGCGGCTAGCGCGCGTCGCCGCCGCTGGCGGGCAACCGATAGACGCGTCGCGCATTCGCGGCAAAGAAATCGGCCCGGTCGCCGGCGGATGCGCCATCGAGAAAGCTGGACAGGATATCGACCTGGCGCGGCAACGGGCACATCAATTGCTCGATCGGCAGGTTGCTGCCGAAGAGACAGCGGCGGAAGCCGAACAGCGCGAAGGTCTCCTTCGCCCAAGGCTCGATCATTTCGGGCCGCCAGGCACGATCGATCGCCCAGAAGCCCGAGACCTTGACGAAGACATTGGCACAATCGGCGAGCGCCGCCATGCCCGCGCGCCAGGCGCGAAACCCGTCTTGGTCGGTGGCGATCGGCCAGCCGACATGTTCCAGCACCAGCGTCACCTCCGGCATCGCTGTCGCCAGCCGTGCCGCCATCGCCAGTTGCGGGGCGAAGACGCTGAGGTTGAAGACGAGGCCATGGGCAGCGACCTGCCGCAGGCCTCGGCGAAAATCCTCGTCTTCCATCACATGGTCGGAGCGCGTCATCCGCCGGCCCGACGCCTCGTCGAAATTGAGGCGCATGCGCACGCCGCGCAGCAGCGGCGAGCGTGCCAGATCGGCCAGCTTCGCCGCGAGATCGGGCGCCGTCACATCGGCATAGGCGACCACCGCCGAGGGCAGGCCGCCGCCATCGGACAAGCCGGTCAGCCAGGCCGTCTCCAGCATCCCATCCTCGGGACGCGCGCCGGGCTCGACATGGACCGTGCCGACAATGTTGAGCGCGCCGGCATCGCGGCGATAGTCGGCTGGAGTATAGATGCGCTTCAGCGCGGACGGATCGCCGAACGACGCGGCCGGGGCCGAAAGCCATGGAATGGGAACCAGGGCCGAGTGCCAGAAATGCTGATGGGAGTCGATTATCTCGATCGTCATCGCCGCGTCCCTTATTCCGCCACGGGTTATTGCGCCGGAACGAGATGCTCTTCGCCGGCGGCGAGCGCGACCCGCGCGGCGGCGGCGATGCCCGCGCCGCGGATGCGGTCGATGATGGCGAGCGCGTTGCCGGGATCGGCATCGCCGCGCCACGCGACATGGCCGTCGGGGCGTACCAGGACCAGCGTGCAGCCGTAAAGCGCCGCGACCTCGTCCGAGGCGACCTCATGCACCGCGAGCGTGACCCCGCGCGCTGCCGCCGCCGCCTTCAGCGCCGGCGCGTCGGGCGGATTGGCGCCGAGGCGCAGCAGGACATAGGTCTGGCCGAACAGATCGAGTAGCGAGCGGCCGTCATCCAGCCAGGCATGCGGCGCGCGGGCGCCGGGATGGGCGCTCGGTGCGTAGCCATAGGTATCGTCGGGCGGCAGCGCCGTTCCGTCATCGACCACGATCGGCGACGGGCAATAGATATGACCGAGATAGATGCCCAACCGATCCCAGCCACGTGCCTTCTCATAGGCGCTTTGGATCTGGTCGCCGATTGTCTGGCGCACCCGCGCGCCCTGCTTGGTGGGCGCGTCGATATGCGGGTTGCTGGGGCTGCCGGTGAAGCGGTGGAATTCGGTCATCGCCTCGTCCATCACGCGATGGCAGATCGGCCGGCGCTCGATATCATAACTGTCGAGCAGGTGCGGCGCCGCCCAGCCCTCGACCACGGCGGCGAGCTTCCAGCCGAGATTGATCGCATCGCCCAGGCCGGTGTTCATGCCGAACCCGCCATTCGGCAAATGGGTATGCGCGGCATCGCCGGCGATGAAGACGCGCCCATCCTGAAAGCGGTCGGCGATCACCGCGCGACGCTCCCACGGTTTCGCCGACTCGATGGTGAAATCGAAGTCGCGTCCGCAGATGCGGCGCACCACCGCGGCGGCGTCGACGGCTTCCGGGTCCTCGTTGAGCCCGTAAAGCAGGACGCGCCAGCGATCGCGGCCATTGACCGCCATCAGCGAGGCCCAGGTGCCTTCCGGGCCGATGCAGACATAACGCAGCGCCTTGCCCTTGTTATGAAGACCGGGCAGATCGGGTGTGAGAAATTCGATACTGAGCGAGTGATCGATGAATTCGAGACCGCGCATCCGAATGCCCAGCGCCTGACGGACGCTGCTGGAATAGCCGTCGCAGCCGACGAGATAGTCGGCCGCGATCTCTTCCGTCGTGCCGGCGGCGAGGTCGGTCACGGTCGCGCGCACGCCGTCACCGTCCTGGACGAAACTGTCAAGCCGGGTGTGGAAGCGGAATGTCGCCGAGGGATACGACATCGCCGCGTCGCGCAAGATCGGCTCAAACCAGGTCTGCGGACAATGGCACTGGAATTCGGGACTGAAGGGCGACGCCCGAGTCTCCGCGAGTGACGCCATCTTCACGCGACCCAGCTCATAGCCGTTAAGGCTCGTCATCCAGACATTGTCCCAGGGGTAGTCCCTCGGAAACCCCCAATTCTTCACCTTCTCCGCGATGCCGAAGCGGCGGCAGATTTCCATCGTGGAGACGGCGATCTGCATGATCCGCGCCGACCGCGTATGATTGTCGGTCTGCTCCAGCAGCACGCAATCGACGCCACGCGATCCAAGATCGGCGGCAAGGCACAATCCAATCGGCCCGCCGCCCACGATGATGACGGAATGGCGCTTCGCCGGAGGGCGCGATTCTGCTGTCATCGGTTACCCCCTCCCGTCTCGCTCCCTGGTTCCCCCGCGTTTCATTGCACGACCTTCCAGTCGTTTCCGTGAAGCTGAACCAGGATGGCGGAGCGACTATCGGCACCGTTATGGTCCGTCGGGGTCGTGTTGAATACCGCGCTGGCGCCGACAAGTTCCTTGAGATGTTCGAGACCGTCGCGAAGCGCGATGCGGAACTCGACCGTGCCGGGCTTTGCGACCTTGATCGCCTGCGCCGCCGCCGCGTTGAGCATCAGGTAGGAATCGTAGGCATAGGCCGCGCTGGCCCCCGGATCGGCGCCGGGAAAATTGGCGTCCCACAGTTTTTTCAGCTTCAATCCGATCGGCTTGTCGATGTTGGAATCCGGCAATTGGTCCACGACATAGAACGGGCTGGAGAGCGCATAGGCGCCCTGAACATTCTTGCCGCCGACCCGGGTGAAGGCCGGAGTGAAGATCGCGTTGGTGTGATAGACCGGCCCCTTATAGCCAAGCGAGACGAGCGACTTCTGGGCGAAGGCGGCGGGCGTACCCGACGCGCCGATGAACACCGCATCGGGCTTCGCCGAAATGATATGTAGCGCCTGACCGGTGATGGAGGTCGCGGTCCGGTCGAAGCGCTCCTCGGCTACCACCTTCATGCCATCCTGCGCCGCCAGCGCCTTCAGCCCGGCGAGATGGACATCGCCGAGGCTGTCGGAAAACCCGAGATAGCCGATCGTATGCGCGCCCTGGGCCTTCATATGATCGACGGCCGGCTTCATGATCACGATGGCGGCCGGCGCGGCCGTGAACATCCAGCGGAATTCCTCGCCATGCACGACCACCGGCGCGGCGCAGATCACCGGCGTCTTGGAATCGACCGCCAGCCGCGCGGTGGCGGCGCAAATCGGAATCGTTCCGGCCGAAACGATGGCGTCCACCTTGTCTTCGGAGATCAGCCGGCGCACCAGCTGCACCGCGAGCGTCGGGTCGCCGTGATCGTCGAACAGCGGATAGCTCGCCTTCACGCCGGCCATTTCCTTCGGCACGACACTCCAGACGCGCTGGTGCGGCAGAATGACCGTGGCGGTCGGTCCGGTCAGCGCCATGTCGAGGCCGATCTTGATCTGCGCGGAGGCCGGCGGTGCCAGCGCCAGCGACGCGCAGCCGAGAAAAGCGGCGCTTGCCGCGACGAGCCATGTATTGATCTTTTTTGTCATGAGACCTCCCATTTTTTGTCCGCGATGACGATGATGGCACGCGCCACGCCTCGCCAATCGTCATCGGCCGCGAATCCTGTCATTCGGCGGCGCGTAGTGAAAGTGGAATGCATTCCATATTTTAGAATACACGGCAAATCCTGTCAATCGTCGCCGCCGGCGTCACGACGCATCGCGGCGCATTCCGCCCTGACGTCATAGCGATAGAGCCATTCGGCGCGATGCAGCGTCCCGTTCGGCCGTAGCCATTGGCGCAGGCGAAAGCCGGCATCGCGGCGCAAGCGCGCCGTCGGCGATTTAAGATGATTCTCCGCCGCGCGGGCGCGAGAGCCGAGCTGCGCCCGCCGCGTTCGCGGCAGGCGCATGTCCTGATAGCGGCGCAAGGCAAGGGTCGGCTCATCCGGGCAATCGGCGAGGAGATAGGCGAGGGCCGCGCCATCCTCGATTGCCATCGCCGCGCCTTGCCCCAGAAACGGCAGCATGGCGTGCGCGGCGTCTCCTAGCAACGCGACGCGGCCGACCCGCCATGTCGCGAGCGGTGCGTGATCGAACAGGCCCCATTTGAAACACAGATCGGCCTTGTCGAAGAGCTGAAACAGCGCCTCGTTCCAGCCGGCGAACGCGGTCATCAGGTCCCGCTTATCGCCGCGCAAGGCCCATGATTCCTCGGTCCATTCCGCGGTCTCATGGATGGCGACGACGTTCACCAATTGGCCGCGGCGGACATAATAATGGACGACATGGCCGCCCGGCCCGAGCCAGTTGCTGACCGCGGGCCGGATGAACCCTTCCGGCAGCGCGTCGGTCGGCACGGTGAAGCGCCAGGCGACATTCCCGGTAAAGTCGGGCGTGTCGGCGCCGAACAGATTCTGCCGGATATTGGAGCGGATACCGTCCGCGCCGACCACGATATCCGCCTCCACCGAGGTTCCGTCGCGGAAATGGATCGCCGCCCCGTCCGCCGTCTGTTCGGTCCCGACCGCCTCGGCCTTGAGGTGGATCGCGGCGGCGGGCACCGCCTCGCGCAGGATGCGATGCAAGTCGGCGCGATGGATATTGCACATCGGCGCGCCGAAAAACTGCTCATAGGTGCCTTGGACGCGGGCCTGGAGGAGGGATCGGCCGCTCTTCCAGCTGCGAAAGACATGGTCGCGCGGCCGAAACGCGTCGGCCAGCACCGCCTCGTCGAGACCGAGATAGCGCAGAGTCCGCAACACATTGGGCGAGAGGGCGATGCCGGCGCCGATTTCGCCCAGCTCCGCCGCGCGCTCATAAACAGCGACCTCGAAGCCGCGTTGGGTCAAGGCGGCGGCGGCGGCGAGGCCGCCCAGCCCGGCCCCGACGATCGCGACTTTAGGCCGTCGGGCCATGATCGGGTTTACTCGCCGGGAACCAATGCTGGCGTCGGGGCTTGTGTCTCCCGCAGCAGCGCGTTGAAGAACCGATCGAATTTTTTCAGATGCTCGGCCTTGCGCGGATATTCGCGCTGCATCCGCTCGAAATTCTGATCGGGGTCGCCGCCGTAAAAGAGTTCGTAGAGGGAATGCCGCGAGCCGAAATCGGAGCCGCAAATATCCCACGCGCACCGCGCCAGCAGAATCTTTTCGCGCGCCGATAGCTGGGCACCCCGATAATAACGCTCGAGCTCGGGACCCAGCGGGGAATCGAGGTCGGCCAGGGAATGCGGCACCTGCATCAGTCCGCTCGAGCCGAGCCGGCGTATCTTGTGAATGAATTCGGGATAGAGCCGAGGCCCCATCAGGCGCCCCAGAACCAGCGACGAGAAGTCCGGATAGAGCACGCCATTATCGGGATCGACCTCCGCCTGATATTCGCTGGCGAGAACGCAGGCGCGGATGATCTCGATATAGGAGGCTGCTTCGCCGAGCGAGATGCCAACCAGGAGGTTCTTTTCGACGCCGATCGATTCCGCCATGCGGACCAGCAAGGCATAGAGGAACTCGAGCTTGACCTGAAGCCGTGTGTTGGTCTGGTGCGCCGTCAGCTCGCGGATGCGGCATCCGGCATAGAGCTTGGTGATCAGCTCGCGGTCGCCATGAAGAAACACCCGGTCCCACGGCACGAGGACGCGATCGAAGACGATGACGGAGTCCATCTCATCGAACCGCGACGATAGCGGATAGTCGTCGGTCCGGCCGACATGGGTAAAGGATGGCCGGCACAGGATTTTGAGGCCGGGCGCGTTGATCGGAATGACACAGGCAAGGGCATAGGGCTCGTCGCCGGGGCCGAAATTCGGCACCGCCGGCCACAGCAATATCTCGTCGGCATAGGCGGCGCCGGTCGCCACCACCTTGGCGCCGCTGACCACGATGCCCCGTCTGTTCTCCTCGACGACATGGAGGCAGATGCCCGGGTCGGGCTGCTGCGAGCGCCGCTTGCTCCGGTCGGTCTGCGGATCGTGCAGCGCGTGGGTCAGGAACAGATCGCGGCTCGCGGCATGGGCATAATACGAATCCATCGCCGCCTGCCGCTCGGCCGATTGCTGCGCGAAAAAGGAGCTCTTCTCCTTCATCGCCGTGATCATGGTGTTGAGGAAATCGGGCGCGCGGCCCAGGAAGCCGCAGGACTGCTCCATCCAGAGCGTCGTCGTCCGGCGGCGCATCACCAGATCGGACAAGGTCTTGGGCGCCTGATAAGTGCGGCCGATCCGCTCGCCAAGCTCGGGACTCTCGACCGTCAGGATGTCGCGATATTCCGGATCGTGCTGGAGATCGTAGAGCCGCGCCGTCGCGTCGATCACCGGCCGGAGCTGAGGTTCTTCGGTGACGTCGCGGACTTTCTTGCCGTTCAGCCACACTTCGCGGCCGTCCCGCAACCCCTCGATATAGCTCTTGCCGTTGCGTGCAGGCATACAACGTCCCTCGTCATTATTCGTAATGTATTCTGAATAGCGTAATGTGCTATGAGAGGGCGTGTCAACAGCTGGTGCGATCCGCTCGATGCTTTACCCCTGCCTTCTTACATGCTAGCATGTAAACCGTTGCGGGACGCTTGTACCAAAGAGAAGGGTAGAGGAAATATGGGCATTCGCGATGGAGCCGCCTATATCGCGGGGTTGAAGCAACATCCGCGCGAGGTTTGGATTCAAGGCCGTCGCGTCGCGGACGTGACCAACGACCCCGCCTTTCGCCGCCCCATCGAGGCGATCGCGCGGCTCTACGATATCCAGACCGATCCGCAATTCTTGGCGGAGATGACCTATCGTTGCGAGGAAACGGGGCAGCTCGCCGGCACCTCGTTCCTGGTGCCGCGAAACGCCGACGATCTCGCGAAGCGACACAACGCCATCAAACGCTGGGCCGACGCGACGTTCGGCATGGTCGGCCGGTCGCCGGATTTTCTCAATACGACGCTGATGTCCTTCGCCGAAAGCGCCGAGTTCTTTTCGCGGGGTGGCGAGGATTACGCCCGGAACGTCATCGACTATTACAAATACTGCCGCGACAACGATCTATTCCTGACCCACGCCATCGTTAGCCCACAGACCGACCGCTCGCGCGCGTCCTATGAGCAGGGCGATGCCTTCGTTCATCTCGGCGTGGTCGATGAAACCGCCAATGGGCTGATCGTGCGCGGCGCCAAGATGCTGGCGACGCAGGGGCCGATCGCGGACGAGTTGCTGGTCTATCCGACGCCCGGCAGCCGCACCGGCGACGAGCGTTATATTCTTGCCTTCGGGATTCCGCTCGACACACCCGGACTTCGCCTCATCTGCCGCGAGCCATTCGATGATGGCCGCCAATCGGAATGGGACCATCCGCTGGGCGCGCGGTTCGAGGAGCCCGACGCCATGGTGGTATTTGACGATGTCCTGATTCCCTGGAACCGCGTCTTCCTTCATGGCGATGTCATCCTGGGCAATCAATTGATCGTGCAGGCCAACCTGCGCAATCACACCGGGCATCAATCGGCGATCCGCGCTCTGGCCAAGGCGCAATTCGTCACCGGCGTGGCGATCGCGGTCACGCGATCGGTGAAGACCGATGTTTTTCTCCATGTGCAAGAGCAGCTAGGGGAATTGCTGGGCTATTTGCATCTGATCGAAGGGGCGATCGCGCTGTCCGAGATCAACGCCGAGGATACCGGGCATGGCTCGATCCGTCCGGCTTACAATTCGCTCCAGGCGTTGCGCTATCATTTCCCAAAATTCTATGAGCGCATGGTTCAGGTGACTCAGGTGCTGGGCGCGGGCGGATTGCTGATCAATCCGACCGAGGCCGATCTCGCCTCGGACATCGGCGAGGATATCGAGCGATATTATCGCGGCGCCGGCATCGAGGCGCGCCAGCGCATTCACCTGTCGAAGCTGGCATGGGATGTCACCGGCACGCAATTCGCCCAGCGCATGGTGCAATATGAGCGCTATTACGCGGGCGATCCGGTGCGGGTCGGCGCGGCCTTCTATCTGATGCAGGACGTCGCGCCGTTGTTGCAGGTGGTGGAGCGCGCGCTTCAGCCCTCCGTGCCAATCCGCAACGCGCCGCCGCCGGTTCCAGGCAATGTGACGCCGCTGACGCGGACCCGATGAGCGGGATGGCGCGGGGGAAGCGATAATGGTGCGTATCGTCGGTGCCGCCTGCTTATCGCATTCGCCGTTTTGGGATCGCTCCTTCGCGGTCGAAGGACCCGGTGCCGACTTCGTGTCGGGCGTCGCGGCAATTCGGGACCGCATCGCGCGAGTCGCGCCCGATGTGGTCGTGGTCTTCGGTCCCGACCATTTTCGCGGCTTCTTCTACGATGCATTTCCGCCCTTCTGTGTCGGCATCGGCGCGGTTACCGCGGTCGGCGATTACGATTGCCCGCGGGGTCCCTTGCCGGTCCGGCCGACCATGGCGCGCGCGCTCTATGACGGCATCGCGCAACGCGGCTTCGACCCGGCCTATTCGGTCGCGATGTCGGTGGATCACGGCATCGTTCAGCCCTACGCGGTGCTGGCGCCGGCCCTGAACATCCCGATGATCCCGATCATGATCGGCGTTAACGGCAAGCCCCGGCCGGGCTTTCGCCGATGCCACGCGTTCGGCCGCGCCGTGGGTGCCGCGTTGCGGGCCATGCCGGGCGATGCGACCGTGATGCTGCTGGCATCCGGCGGCTTGTCGCATTGGGTGCCGTCGGCCGCGCTCGACGACCCGACGCTGAGCGACGAGCGGCGCGACTATCTCATCAACGGCCGCCCCCGGATGAATGCCTACAGCGCCGAGCGCGACGTTAGCGTGCGCGCGCGCCGCGCGACGACCAATGGCCGCGTCAATGTTGCGTGGGACGAGCAAGTGCTCTCACTGCTGACGGCGGGCAATATCGACCCGATCTTGTCCTGGTCCGAAGACGCGATCGAAGACCAGGCCGGCAACGGGGCGCATGAGATTGGGGCGTGGCTGGCGCTGGCCGCCGCCTGGGACGGAAAGTTGGACCGGATCGCCTATGAGCCGGTGGCGCGCTGGGCGACGGGCATGGGCTGCGTCGCCGCATTCGAGGATCGAGCAAAATCATGACACAGGCCGACTCGCGCAGGCACGACGAATGGCATCGCGCCGCGCAGGCGCTGGCGGCGGCGGAGCGTGACTGCCGTCCGACGATTCTGTTGTCGGCCGCCTTCCCCCATTTCACCGTGGCCGACGCCTATCAGGTTCAGCTGATCAATATCCGCGACGCCGTCGCGGCGGGAAATACGGTACGCGGCTACAAGGTCGGATTGACCAACAAGGCGGTTCAGCAACAAAGCGGCATCGACGAGCCCGATTATGGTCATCTGCTCGCCGACCGCTTCCTGGTTGACGGCGAGTCGGTGCCGATCGCGCGGCTCCTGATGCCGGGCGTGGAGATCGAACTCGCCTTCGTCATGGCGACGCCGTTGCGCGGGCCGGGCGTCACGGCGACCGATGTGCTGCGCGCCACCGCCTTCGCGGTTCCGGCCATCGAGATCGTCGGTAGCCGCTATGATCGAACCGGCCCCAACAAATTCACCATCGTCGATACGATCGCCGACAATGCGGGATTTTCGCGCATCGTTCTTGGCGGCCAGGCAACGCCCGTCGCCGGCATCGAGCTGAGCCGCGTCGGCGGCATCCTTCGCAAGAACGCCGAGATCGTCGATACCGGCGCGCTGGGCGCCGTGCTTGGCAATCCCGCCAACTCCGTCGCGTGGCTGGCCAACAAGCTTGCCGATTTCGATATCGGCTTCGCGGCCGGCGATGTCGTGTTGGCCGGCTCTTGCGTCAAGATCCTGCGGGACCTACGCGCCGGCGACGTGATCGCGGGCGAATTCGACCGTTTCGGACAAGTGACGGTGCGGTTCGGCTAGGGCGCGAGCGTTAAAACATGCTAGCATGCGTTCCGTCTCAATTTTCCGGTGAAGGGCGATGAAGGAAATGTCCGTTGACCGAAGCGACGAGGGGCCGGAATTGCATCCGGTGATGACCGATGACCGCCGCCGTTAGGCCGATCGCCTACCGCCCGTTGCGCGAAAAGGAGAACGCCGCCAACCGGGTCTATGACGGCATCAAGGGCCGCTTGCTCGATGGCGAATTCCGGGCCGGCGATCGGATCGCGATTGAAGCCATCGCGACGGAATTCGATGTCAGCCGTTTCCCGGTGATGGATGCGGTCAAGCGCCTGTCGGTCGAGGGGTTCGTCACCATCGTGCCGCAAGTCGGCTGCCGGGTCGCCAGCTATTCCGAATTCGAGGCCGAGGATTTCTTTCGCGTCTCCATCGCGGTTGGCAGCATGCTCGCCGAACTCGCGGCCAAACGGCGCACCTCGGAACAGCTTTTGGCCCTCGATGATGTTGCCCAGGAAATCCGTTCGGTCGTGCGCCGCCGCGCGACCGGCCATTCGCTGCCGCGTGCCTATCGGCTCCTCAATCGCCAGTTCCATCTGATCGTGCATGACATGGCCAATTCGCGGCTGACCGCCAATCTGGCCGAAAGCATGATGGATCGGCTGGATTTCATGACCAATACGATGAGCCTGTTCCTGGCGTTTCCGAAGTCGCTGGAGGAACGCTACAAGGAGCTGGAGCATCTGCGCCGGGCACTGGTCGCCGGGAATGCCGCCGAGGCGCGGCAAGCCTATGAAACGCAATTGAGCCGGACCAAGCTGCGGGTCTCGCGCTGACGATGGCGTTGTAGCCACGACCTTCACATGCTAGCATGTTAGTAGATTAATTGATCCGGGAGAACGTTGATGGACAACGGCGAGCCGCGCTTTCCAAGCATGTGGCGGAAAATGTCGCTGACGCCGCATGATTATGGCTGGGCCGATGCCGGCGGCATCCGGACACGCTATGTCCATGCCGGCGCGAAGGGCGCGCCCGCGCTGATCATGCTGCCGGGCACGGCCGGCACCATCGAGACGTTCTATCCGAGCATCCCGGCGCATGCCGAGCATTTCAATGTCTACGCCATCGACATGCTGGGCAGCGGCTTCACCGACAAGCCGGACCATGATTACGAAATCCATCACTATGTCGAGCACCTGAAGAATTTCATGGTGGCGGTCGGCCTTCGGCGCGCCTCGCTGTTCGGCGTGTCGCTCGGCTCCTGGGCCGCGGCGCGCTTCGCGATCATCCATCCCGAGCTGGTGGAGAAACTGACGCTGGTGTCGGTGGCGGGCATGACCGCCAACGCCGAGACGATGAAGCGGGTTGCCTCCGGCCGCTCGGGTGCCGCGGACGATCCCAGTTGGAAAAACATCCGCGCGATCTTCGACGTCCTGGTCTATGACGAAAAGAATCGGGTGACCGACATCATGGCGATGCGCCAGGCCGCCTACCAGCAGCCGGAAATGAAGCAGGCGATGCAGCACATACTGTGCCTGCAGAAAATGGATATCCGGCAGCGCAATCTGATCCGGGAAGAGGAATGGCGCCGAATCACCGCGCCGACTCTCGTCGTCGGCTCGAAGAACGATCGCGAGACCGATCACGACAAGGTCGCGATGGTCGGTGGCTGGATGCCGAATGCCAAGACCGTGATGATGGAAGGCGTTGGGCATTGGCCGCATCTCGAAGCGGCGGATGCGTTCAACGCACTGAATATCGGCTTTCTGCGCGGCACCGCCTGAGGCGCGGATGGAACGCGTCGCGCTGATCACCGCCGCCGGCAGCGGCTTGGGCGCGGCCTGCGCCCGGGAGATGGCCGCGGCCGGCTTCAAGGTCGCGGTGGCATCGTCATCGGGCAAGGGCGAGGCGCTAGGGAAGGAGTTGGGCGGGCGGGGCTTCACCGCGTCCAATCTCTCTCCCGAGGATATCCAACGCGTGGTGCAAGAGACCCATGCCGCGTTCGGCCGGATCGATGTCGTGGTCAATAGCTGTGGCGCGGTGCCGCGCGGCGATCTGATGGAGATCGCGGACGCCGACTGGCAAGCGGGATTCGACATGATCTTCCTGTCGGTCGTGCGGATCGCGCGGGCCGTGACGCCGCTGATGATCGCGCAAGGCGGCGGCGCGATCATCAACCTGTCGAGCTTCGCCGCCGTCGAACCGGATCTTGCCTTTCCGGTCTCGTCCCCGTTGCGCGCCGCGCTGGGCAATTTCGCCAAACTCTATGCGGCGCGCTATGCCGCGCGGAAAATTCGCATGAACAACGTGCTGCCCGGCTATTTCGAGACGCGCTGGCCGGCGCGGGACGAGGTCGCGGCGCGGATTCCGGCCGGCCGCTACGGCGACCCGACGGAGTTCGCCAAGACCGTGGCGTTTCTGGCATCCGCCGGCGCCAGCTATATCAATGGTCAGAATATCGTGGTCGATGGCGGCTTGACGCGGTCGTTCTGATGGGTCAATCGGGTCAAAAATTTCAATCTCGTGGGAGGAGTATCGCGATGCGCGCGAACCGGGTTTCCTATTGTGGGGCGGCATTCTTCGTGATCGCCTTGGCTTCTATCGGGCTGTTCGCGATGAAGGCTCAGGCGGCCGACGCGGCGCGACCGATCCGTATCGGCATGGTCTTGGGTCTGTCCGGTCCCTTGTCCGAGGTCAGCGGCCCCAATTCGGTCGCGGCCGCGCGGATGGCCGTCGAGGATTTCGGCCCGGCCCTGTTGGGCCGCAGCATCGAGATCATCGCCGCCGACGATCAGAACAAGCCGGACGTTGCCTCGAGCGTGGTTCAAGGTTGGATCGGACGCCATGAAGTGGACGCCCTGATCGCCGGGTCCGGCTCGGCGGCCGCTCTGGCGGTCCATGAACTGGGGCGCACCTACAAGGTTCCGGTCTTCATCTCCGGGCCGGCCAACCCGGCCTTTACCGGCTCCGCCTGTTCGCCCATGACGATCCAGTTCGTGTGGGATTCCTATGGCGTCGCGACCACGATCGGCCGCGAATTGATGAAGCGGCATATCGACACCTGGTTCGAGATCGCGCCCGACAACGCCAACGGCCGGGCGCTGGCGAAGATCTTTTCCGCCGCCGTCACCAAGGCCGGCGGCAAGATCGTCGGCTCGGTGAACCACCCCACCAACATACCCGATTTTTCCAGCTATCTGCTTGAGGCACAGGCCTCGAAGGCCAAAGGCATCGCGCCGTTCGCGCCCGGCCTCGACCTCCTCAATCTGCTGAAGCAGGCGCACGAATTTCACATCATGGGCGGCGCCCAAGTAATCGCCGGCGCCACGTTGACGGTGACGGAGATTCACGCGCTCGGCCTGCCGATCGTGCACGATATAGAGCTCGTCACGCCGTTCTATCATAATTTCGATGCCGCGACGCGCCAGTGGACCGCCCGTTTTGCCGAGCGGACAAAGTCGCATCTGCCGACCGCCTTTCAGGCCGGTGCCTATTCCGCCGTGTTCCATTATCTTAAGGCGGTGCGCGCCGCGGGCACGACCGATGGCCCGACCGTCGTCGCCAAAATGAAGGCGTTGCCGATCAACGATTTTGAGATGAAGGACGTCGTCATCCGCGCCGACGGACAAACCATGCGGCCCCTGTTGCTGGCGCGGGTAAAAAAGCCGACGGAAGCCAAGTCGCCCACCGATTATCTCGAGATCGAGCGCGTCGTTCCGGCGGCCGAGGCGTGGCGCACCCTTGCCGAAAGCGGCTGCGCCTTCGCCACCAAGCATTGAACGGAGACTCATTTAAGCCCTCCCCCGTTCGCGGGGGAGGGTTGGGTGGGGGCCGACGGCCCGCGCTAGTCCGGGCTTGCCGGCGGGCTTTGCTGGAATTCGATAAAGATGCCTTCCGGTCCGCGAACATAGACATTCTTTCCGCCTTTGCGCGGACCGTTGAGCACGATTTGCGGCGAGCTGAAGGCCGCATACCCGGCCGCTTCGACCGCCGCGACCACGGCATCGATATCGTCCACCTGAAAGGCGACATGCGCAAAGCCAGGATCACAGGGCCGCTTGCGCGGTGTCGGCGGCACGACCGGGGTTACATATTGGATCATCTCGATCGTGTGACCGGCGCCGGTCGCGAAGACGATTTCCAATGCCGCGCCGGGGACGCCGGTCATCCGTTCGACCATCGGACCGCCATGACGCACCGGGTCGGTCACTGAAAAACCGAGGACATCACGAAAAAAGGCCGACGCTGTCGCGGCGTCGGCAACCGTGAAGCCGGTGTGGGTGGTCCGAATGATCGCGATCTCCGGCATGAGAGGTTTCTCCCTCAATGCGCGGTATCGACCGTGACGATGTCGCCAAACCGCACCCACGCCGTTCCGTCGAAACGGACGAGCTGCATTTGGTTGAACATCTGCGCGCTGCCCGGCTGGATATTGATCATGATGCCGGGCATCATCATCGGGACGCGGACATTCTTGAACGACAGCGCCTGCTTCATCAAATTGGCGCGGGTCAGATCGTCGCCGCAATTCTTCAACATGATTTCGGTGAGCTGGGCCTGGATGTAGCCCTGGATGACGAAGACGTCGGCGGGATCGGCGGCGGGGTACCATTTTTTCAGGAAGGCAAGGTAATCGCCGACTTCCTTGTCGTTCTTAATCGTCGGATCGGCCGGCGTCAGAAACACCGTGGCGCTGAGCAGGCCGATGGATTTGCCGAGCCCGGCCGGTTTGAGAGCGCCACTGACCGAGCTCGACGCCCAGCTGGTGATGCGCAACGGCTTCCATCCGAGATCGTACTCCTTGCGGATGGCCTGGGCGGCGGCTTTGGCGGTGCCCATGAACACGAAGGCGTCGGCGCCCGAGCCCTGCATCTCGATCATTTGAGAATCGACCGTGGGATCGGTCACGTTGTAGCTCGTCTCCTTCACGATCATGGTTTTGGCTTTATCGCCGAGTTGTTTCGTGAAGCCGGCGAGCATGCCGTGGCCGAAATCGTCATCCTGATAAAGCACCGCGATCTTCGCGTCCGGCTTGGTTTTCGCGATATAGCTGGCGTAGACCCGGCCCTCCATGTCGATCGACGGCGTGAATGGCGCCGACCAGGGAAAATGTTTCAGATCGTCGAAGAGCATCGCGCCGGAGCCGATCAATAATTGCGGCACATGCCTGTCGTTGAGATATTTATGCGTCGCGACGTTGGGCGGCGTGCCGGGCGTGGCGACGATCGCCAGGACATTGTCCGATTCCACCAGCTTGCGCGTCTGCTCCAGGGCCTTGGGCGGGCTGTAGCCGTCATCGAGGGAAATAAAATTGATCTTGCGGCCGTTGACGCCTCCTTGCGCGTTGAGCATCGCGAAATAGGCGAGTTCGGTCTTGGCCGTGGTCGAGACGCTGGAGATTGGACCGCTATAGGGCGTCGTGTTGCCGAGCTTGATCTCCGTGTCGCTGACCCCAGGCCCATAATTCTTTGCCGCCCGCGCGCCCGGCGCCATCACCATCGCGGCCAGCAATGCCGATACGAGCATGATACCCAAATGCTTATTCAATGTTGCCTCCCCGCCTATGTTTTGCTTTCGGATTGAGCGGGCGCCGATATCACCCGACCATCCGCCCCGAGAATGATTTGGCAATCGAATTTCAACTGCTTGAATTTCCAGGCGCCGTCTTCGCGAACGAAATCGGCGTCATAAAGCCCGCCCAGCCACACGATTTCCGTCTCGTCGCTCTCGCCCTTGCGCATGCGCGCCATTTCGACGAGATACCAGCGGCCATGGGCCAACTGGCCGTCCGCGGTGACATCGATCGACGGATTCGAGAGATGATGGAGCGACCAGTCGATGCCGGCGCGTCCGCGCAGCAGATAATTCCGCACCGCGCTCCCGCCCTCGTGGCGGCCATAGCGCGTGCCGCCATCCCAGACCCCATCCTGCGCGAAGAGCCGCATGGTGCGCTCGACATTGACGCTGTAGCCGTGCCGGTCATCCGCCGCCAGCACATAGTCGCCCATGACCTGCCTGATCGCTTCCATAGCCTCGAGGCGCTGAACGCGCGCGGCGAGATCGGCGGCGGACGCGTCTGACATCAGCGGGCTCCGGTGGTCGGGTTATCGCGCACCGGCACGAACCGCCGCTCGTCGAAATTCTCAGGCAAGATGGTGCGGCCGTATTGCTCGACGAACGGCGCGATCTCGGCGAAGGCCAAGCTCAAATCGAACAGGCGGCGCTCCGGCTCCGGCATGCGATCCAGCGGAAATCCGTTCAGATAGTCGAGTGTCGCCATGAGGCGCGGCAACATCGCATCGTAAAATTTTCGAATATCGTCGAGGGTGCTGTCACGCCGCCGCTGCGCGCGCGCCGCCTCGGTCGGCAGCGCCCAATCGGCAAAGCCATCGAGGTCCGAAAATCCCGACGGCAGACGCGCGTCAGCCATCGGTGCGGTCTCCCCGCGCGCGATCGCGATAGAAGCCGACTTGGTCTTCGAGCACTTTATAGCCGTGCCGCACCAGTATCTCGGGGTCGGACAGCATGAAGTGGCGCAATGCCCCCGTCTTCAGGCCGGCATAGGTCGCCTCCATGGTCGAGGTGTCCTCGAGCCACGCATTGCGCCGCATCAGGTGGCTGTATTCCTGGCTGAACCGCTCGCCGGCGTTTCGCGCGGCCGGCAGATAGTTGATGCCTTCCCACAGCGTGCGGCCGGGGCCGAGCGGCCAAAATTGATGGGTAAAATATTCGCCCGGACGGACATGAATGAGGAAGCTGGGGAAGATCACGTTGAGATCGAAATTGAAATCGTTCCGACGCTCCGGGTTGATGTGCGGCGGCAACGTCTCCATGCCGCGCCCGCGCTCCATCGAGGTCAGGCCGAAGCGCGAGGCGATCGCGCCCGTGGGGGTTGGCTTGAAATCGGGATTGCCCTGGACGACCGCCGACCGATGGCGCCGATAAAGGCGCACCGACAGCGGATGGTGCATCGGATTTTCCTTGGTGATGTTGATCGCGCCGACCGTCTGCTGATGGATGAAGACGACGTGATAGGCCTCGGAGAAGGCGTCGAGACAGACCTTCCAATTCGCGTTCAACTCGGCCCGATAGATGTAGCGCGTGGGAAAGTCGCGATAGGGAAAGCCGCCGAGATGGTCCCCCATTTCGCCGAGATATTCCTTCAAGTTTTCGGCAGGATGCGGATCGAGATTGATGAAGATGAACCCTTCCCAGCTATCGGCCGCGACCGGCGTCAGCCCGCAATCGGCCCGCTTCAACCCGTAAAACATCTTCTCGTCGGGCACGGCGATGAGGCGCCCGTCGGTGCCATAGCTCCAGCCATGGAACCGGCACCGGAACGCGTTGGTCGCGCCTTCGCTGGTATTGTCCCAGACCAGTTTGTTGCCGCGATGCGAGCAGACATTGTGAAACGCGCGCACGACGCCGTCAACGCCGCGCACGACGATCACCGAGGCGTTACAGCATGCGATGTCCTTGACGAAGAAGTCGCCCGGCTTGGGGATGTCCTCGTCCTGTCCGACCTTGAGCCAGACCTTGGAGAACAGCCGTTCCTGTTCCAGCCGGTAATAATCGGGGGAGATGCACGGCTCCGTCGAAACGGGATCGGTGCCGAGATCCGGATAATCCTCGATCCAGAATTTATCGAACTCGCTCAAATCGTCTCCCCAAAGGACCGAGCCTCGACCATCCAGGGATAAAGGCCGGCTGCCGTCCTGGTCAATTGACTTGGTCACTTGAACAACATACGCTCCGGTCAAATTGCATGTCAAGGCGGGCACCTCATGACGGGCCAGATCGGTTTCGTGGTTGACAGTCGCATGCGAACTGGGCAGTTGCGTGGGATGAGAAAAGTCACAGCCCAGCGCCAGCCCTCCATGCCGGCCGACCAGGCCACCTCGACGGCGATTCTCGACTTGCCGCGCTTTGCCGATCGCGGCGGCGGCCGGGAAAGCGACATTCTCGTCGCGGCGTTCCATTGCATCGCCGAGATTGGTATCGCCGCGACGACGACCCGCGCGGTGGCGGCGCGCGCCGACATCAGCCAGGGCGCCATTCATTACTATTTCGACAGCAAGGACGCGTTGCTGCTTGGCGTGCTGAAGGGGCTGCTCAACAATTCGATCGCCAATATGCGCCTCATCCGGGACAGCGATCTCGGTCCGCGCCAGAAACTCGATCGAGTCTTGAACCTCAGCACCAGCTTCGTGCGCGAAAAGGAAGAGGTGATCGTGCGCGTCGCGCTGTGGGCGCATTGCATTTCGAAGGGCGGAATCTGGCGCGAGAACTATCGCGCGCTGTTCGACGATTTCCGCGCCGTGGTGATTGAAATCATCGAGGACGGCAAGGCCAAGGGCGAGTTCAAGACCGACGACAGCGCCAGCGCCGCCGAAATCATCATCTCCTCGGTGTTCGGGATTGGCATGCAGCACACGATGAATCCGGGCAATTTCGCGCTGTCCAATATCGGGGGCCAGCTTACCGATTTCTATTTGCGGATCTTGGGCGTGGAAGGTGAGCCGACTCGGCGACCGAAACAGCCGACACGGAAAGCCCGGTGACGGACGCGACGGCGCATCGGACGGCGGTGAAATGCAACTAATGTCCCTGGGGTATGTCGGCCTCGCCGCCGAAAACCTTGCCGATTGGCGCGACTATGGCACCAAGTTCCTCGGCATGCAGCTCATCGACCGCGCCAATTCCAGCCTGTCGTTCCGCATGGACGACCGCCAGCAGCGGCTGATCATTCAGCGCGCCGGCGCCCCGGCATTTTTTGGCTGGGAGGTTGCCGATGCGGCGGCGCTCGATGCACTCGCCGCCCGCGTCGATGGCGCCGGCCATCGGGTCGGCCACGGCACGCGGGACCTCGCCGCCCAGCGCGGGGTAACGGACCTCGTGCATTTTCATGACCCGGTCGGCAATCGCATCGAAATTTTCCACGGACCCGCGGTCGCGGACGAGCCGTTCGTGCCGGGACGCAACATCTCGGGATTTCGCACAGGCCCGCTGGGGATGGGCCACGCCGTGCTGACGGTAAAAAACATCGATCAAGTCGCGCCGTTTTACGTCGACTTGCTCGGCTTTCGTTCGACCGACTTTTGCCTGCGCCCGTTCAAGGCGCATTTCTTCCATATCAATCCGCGACACCATAGCCTCGCGTTCATCGAGACGGGAACCGACGGCATCCATCATCTGATGATGGAGCTGTTCAGTCTCGACGATGTCGGACAGGGCTATGATCTCATCCAGCACCGCCCGGACGCCGTCAGCGTCACGCTCGGGCGGCACTCGAACGATTACATGGTTTCGTTTTATGCGCGCTCGCCCTCCGACGTGCTGATCGAATATGGCTGGGGCGGCCGGTCGATCGATCCCGCGACGTGGCAGGCGGGCGAATTTAAGTTCGGCCCAAGCCTATGGGGCCATGAGCGGGACTGGCTACCGCCGGCAGGGCGCGCGGCGGCCCGGTCCCTGCGCGAGAGCGGGGCGGCCGCGGGCCAGCGCCAGCCGGTTCAGGTCGTTCCGGGAAATTACGATGTCGGCATTGGCGAATGCCCCTGGTGGAAACGCACCCCTTGATAAACCCGCGTTTTTCAAGGTTACTTGGGAGCGAATGCGAGCCGGATTAGCTCAGCGGTAGAGCAGCGGTTTTGTAAACCGAAGGTCGGGGGTTCAATCCCCTCATCCGGCACCATTCCCGTCAGCGACGACCATCCGGCGTTAGCCGATTGGCGGGGAACCAAATCGCGTTCGCGGGGCGTGCGCGATCCGTTCGATCGGTAAAGACATGGTTAATGTTCCAAGCTGTGCCGTGGTCGCTCATTTGCCGATGCAGAATTCGCGGAAAATCACATCGAGCATGTCCTCGACATCGACGCGCCCAGTGATGCGGCCGAGCGCGCGGGTCGCCTGACGCAGATCCTCGGCGGCCAGTTCCGGCAGCGTCGCCAGCGGAAACCGCGCCAGCGCCGCCGCGCATTGCATCAGGGCTTCGCGGTGCCGCGCCCGGGTAATCAGCGGCGCGCCGCCATCGCCCGCGCGCTTGGCGACTTCCTCGGTCAGGCGCGCCAACAATGCGCCCATGCCGGCACCGGTGGCGACGGAAAGACCCAGCGCGCCGGTGGCGATCGGCGCGTCCGGTGCCAAGTCGGTCTTGTTGACGACGATCACGGCATCGCCGTCGATCAACGCGGGATCGACGGTTGCCTCGGGCCGCGTCGCATCGAGGATGATGAGGCGCAGATCGGCGGTCTCGGCGCGGGCGAGGGCGCGCTTCACCCCTTCCTGCTCGATGCTGTCGGCCGACACCCGCAAACCGGCGGTGTCGGCGAGCAGCACCGGGTAGCCGCCGAGATCGAGCCGCGTCTCGATCACGTCGCGGGTGGTGCCGGCGATCGCCGAAATGATCGCGATGTCGCGGCGCGCCAGCGCGTTCAGCAGGCTCGATTTGCCGGCATTGGGCGGGCCGAGGATGGCGATCGAGACGCCATCGCGTAGCCGTTCGCCGCGATGTCGGTCGTCGAGATGCGCCGCGATCTCGGCGCCGAGCAATGCCACGTCGTCGCGAATGCTGGCGGAGATGTCGGGCGGCAAGCCCTCCTCGGGGAAATCGATTTCGGCCTCGAGCCGCGCCAGCGCGCGCATCAGCCGCGCGCGCCAATCCTCATAGAGCGCGCCCAGAGCGCCGTCGAGCTGGCGCAGGGCCTGGCGGCGCTGTGCCGCGGTCTCGGCCGCGACCAGGTCCGCGACCGCCTCCGCCTCGGTCAGGTCGAGCTTGCCGTTCTCGAAGGCACGGCGCGTGAACTCGCCCGGCTCGGCCAGCCGCAGCGCCTCGCGCCGCGCCAAGAGATCGAGCAGCGCGGCGACCACCGCGCGGCTGCCATGGACATGAAATTCGGCGACATCCTCGCCGGTATAGGAATGCGGCGCGGGGAAAAACAGGACGACGCCGTCATCGATCAGCTCGCCAGTGTCGGGATCGCGAAATTGGGCGCGCGTGGCGCGGCGCGGGATCGGAATCTTGCCGACCAGGGCCAGCAGCGTTCGATGGACGCGCGCGCCACTCAGCCGCAAGACCGCAATGCCGGCCCGGCCTGGCGCCGAGGCGAGCGCGAAGATGGTTGCTTCGGGGTCGGCATTCGTCATACGCCGAGTCTAATCCCTCCCGCCGGCGATTTCATGGCGGCAAAAGCGGCGCGCGCGGACCCGTGCTATAGTTCGCCGCCATGGATTTAATCGTCGCCGCCGATGGGATTGCCGAGTGGAACGGCCGGCGCATACGCTGCGCGCTGGGGCGCGGCGGGGTGCGCGCCGATAAGCGCGAAGGCGATGGCGCGACGCCCGCCGGCACTTGGCGGATGCGGGCGCTGTTGTTCCGGCCGGACCGGACGGCGCGCCCGCCGCTGACCGGGTTGCCGCTGCGCGGGCTGCGGCCCGAGGATGGCTGGTGCGACGATCCGGGCGACGCCCTCTATAACCGGCCGGTGAAATTTCCGTTTCGCGGGCGCGCGGAGCGGCTGTGGCGCGAGGATGAGATTTACGATCTCGTCGTGATCGTCGGCTTCAATGACGATCCGCCGGTGCCCGGGAAGGGCAGCGCGATCTTTCTCCATGTCGCCCGGCCGGATTTCTCGCCGACCGAAGGCTGTGTCGCGGTGGCGCGCAACGATCTCACGGCCATCGCGGCGCAGGCCAGCACCAGTTCCTGGGTCGTCGTCAGTCTATAACCGGCGGGTCATAACCGGCGGGGTTATTTCGGCGACATCACCATGGTCATCTGGCGGCCTTCCATGCGCGGCGTCTGCTCGACTTTGGCGAGCTTGTCGAGCGCCTCGCGCACCCGGATCAGGACATTCATGCCCAGTTCCTGATGCGCCAGTTCGCGGCCGCGAAAGCGCATGGTGACCTTCACCTTGTCGCCTTCGCCGATGAATTTGAGCATGGAGCGCATCTTGACCTCATAATCATGGTCGTCGATGCCAGGCCGCAGCTTGATCTCCTTGACCTCGATGACCTTCTGCTTTTTGCGCGCCTCGTTCTTGCGCTTCTGTTCCTCGTACTTGAACTTGCCGAAGTCGAGGATCTTGACCACCGGCGGGTCGGCGTTGGTCGCGACCTCGACCAGGTCAAGCCCGGCTTCTTGCGCACGCGTCATGGCTTCCTGTCGCGTGACGACACCGATCATGGTGCCATTCTCATCGACCAGTCTGACGCGGGGAACGTTGATCTGAAAGTTTACCCGAGGGCCATCGGCGGCAGGGGTGGGTGGCTGGGCCATGCGAGGTGGGATGGATGAGCTCCTAAGGTGGTTAGGCGAGCGGCGGTCAGCCTAGGCTGGCGACCGTGCCTCGTCCTTTAATTTAGCGACCGCCGTGGCAAGCGCAAGAATTTCTTGATCCCGGCCGCCGAGCCGGCGCAGCGCGACCGTGCCTTCCTCGGCTTCGCGCTTGCCGACCACCAGCAAAAGCGGCGTCTTGTCCAGGCTGTGCTCGCGGACCTTGTAGTTGATTTTTTCGTTCCGCAGATCGGTTTCGACTCGCAAACCCGCCTCGGCCAGCGCCTGCCGAACCTCCCCGGCATAGGCATCCGCCTCGCCGGTGATGGTCAGCACCCGGGCCTGCACCGGCGCCAGCCACAGCGGCAGCTTGCCGGCATAATGCTCGATCAGGATGGCGATGAAGCGCTCGAACGAGCCCATGATCGCGCGGTGCAGCATGACGGGCGTATGGCGCTGGCCGTCCTCGCCGATATAGCTCGCCTCCAGCCGCTCGGGCATGACGAAATCGACCTGCAAGGTGCCGCATTGCCAGTCGCGGCCGATGGCGTCGCGCAGGACGAATTCCAGCTTCGGGCCATAGAACGCGCCCTCGCCGGGATTCATCGTATAGGGCAGGTCCGCCGCCTCCACCGCGTCCCGCAACGCCGTCTCGGCGCGGTCCCAAGTGGCGTCGGAGCCGGCGCGGACCGGCGGTCGGTCGGAAAACTTGACCCGCACATCCTCGAAGCCGAAATCGCGATAGACCGACAGCAGCAGCCGGCAGAAGGCAATGGTCTCCGCCGTCACCTGTTCCGGCATGCAGAAGATGTGCGCGTCGTCCTGGGTGAAGGCGCGCACCCGCATGATGCCGTGCAGCGCGCCCGACGGCTCGTTGCGATGGCAGGAACCGAATTCGGCGAGGCGCAGCGGCAGTTCGCGATAGGAATGAAGCTGTTGCCGGAACACCTGGATGTGCCCGGGACAGCTCATCGGCTTGATGACCAGTGCGTGCGGGTCATCGCCGTCGGCGAGGCTGAACATGTCGTCGTGGAATTTTTCCCAATGTCCCGACGCCTCCCACAACGACCGCGAATAAAGCTGGGGCGTCTTGATCTCGGCATAGCCGCCCTGTTCCAGCCGCCGGCGGATATAGGCCTCGATGGTGCGGAACAGGGTCCAGCCCTTGGGGTGCCAGAACACGCTGCCCGTCGCCTCTTCCTGGACATGGAACAGGTCGAGCTCCTTGCCCAGCCGGCGATGATCGCGTTTCTCTGCCTCTTCAAGCTGAAAAAGATATTGTTTGAGGTCTTTTTCGCTGGCCCAGGCGGTGCCGTAGACGCGCTGAAGCTGGGCGTTGCGCGCATCGCCGCGCCAATAGGCGCCGGCGACCTTCATCAATTTGAAGGCGTGACCCAGCTTGCCGGTCGAGGGCAGATGCGGCCCGACGCACAGATCGACGAAATTGCCCTGGCGATAGAGGCTGATCGCCTCGTCGCGCGGGATTTCGTGAATCCACTCCGCCTTGTATTTCTCGCCGATCGAATTGAAGAATTCGGCCGCGCGGTCGCGGTCCCATTCCTCACGCGTGACGGTCTCGTCGCGATCGACGATCTCATGCATGCGCTGCTCGATCGCTTCCAGGTCTTCCGGCGTGAACGGCTGCGCCCGCGCGAAATCGTAATAGAAGCCGGTATCGGTCGCCGGGCCGAATGTCACCTGGGTATCGGGATAAAGCTCCTTCACCGCCTCCGCCATGACGTGGGCGGCGTCGTGGCGCAGGATGTCCAGCGCCTCGGGCGAGGTGCCGGTGATGATCGCGACCTTGGCGTCGCGCTCGATGCGGGTCGCGAGGTCGCGCGGCGCGCCGTCGAGGGTGATGGCGAGCGCGGCCTTGGCGAGGCCGGGGCCGATGGCGGCTGCGATCTCGGCGCCGGTGACCGGGCCGGGAAAATGGCGCTGTTTGCCGTCCGGCAGGGTGATGGCGATGCCGCCAGCATCGATTGTTTGCACGGAATCACTCATGATCGCTGGGGTTTAACCCAACCGCGCGGCGACGGCAACCACGGTCCGCCCGCGCCGCTCGCCTCGGCGGCGCGGGCTTGCTAAACAGGATGATCGCCGATACCTGGGGAGATCGCGGCATGAGCGAGGCGTTGACCGAGCGGGACGTAAGCGTGGCGACACCGGATGGCGCCTGCGACGCTGTTTTCATTCATCCGCGTGATGGGGCGCCGCATCCCGGCATCGTGTTCTATCCCGACATCAAGGGGCTGCGCCCGCCGATGATCGCCATGGCGCGGCGGCTGGCGGCGCATGGCTATGCGGTGCTGGCGGTCAACCAGTTCTATCGCATCCGCAAGGCGCCGATCTGGCCCGCCGGTTTCGACATGAGCCACCCCGAGGACCGCGCCGCGGCGACGCCGCTGATGATGGCGCTGGATCATTCCATGGTGATGCGCGACGCCGCCGCCTTCATCGCCTTTCTCGACGCCCAGCCCGAGGTCGCACCGGGCGCGAAGCTCGGCGCGGTCGGGTTCTGCATGGGCGGGCCGATGGCGGTGCGCCTCGCCGCGACGGCGCCGGACCGCGTCGCCGCCGCCGCGTCGTTCCACGGCGGCTTCCTCGTCACCGACGATGCGAACAGCCCACACCGCCTCATCGCCAAGACCAAGGCGCGCTATCATTTCGGCATCGCCACCAACGACGACGACCGCGCGCCGGGCGATAAGGCCGCGCTCAAGGAGGCACTCGACGCCGCCCACCTCGCGGCGACGGTCGAGGTCTATCCCAACGCCAATCACGGCTGGATGGTCCCCGACGTCCCACCCTACAACACGACGCAAGCGGAACGCGGCTGGACCGCGATGCTCGACACGTTCAAGCAGGCATTCGGGTGAGGACTCCCTCTCCTCGTTGAGGAGAGGGAGGGGCCCAATCCGAAAGATTGGGAGGGTGAGGTGGTCGCCACTGCACATCCATCAACACCTCACCCGCCCGCGCCTGCCGGCGCGGGCACCCTCTCCTCAACGAGGAGAGGGGAAAGGGGTTGGTTCGAGCGCCCGCCTGATGGTTTCCATCACCCCGTCCAGATTTTCCAGCATGTCATTGTTCCAAAACCGGATGACGCGATAGCCGTGCGCGGCGATTTCGGTGGTTCGCGCCGCGTCGGCGACGACGGCATCGGCGTGCTGGCCGCCATCGAGTTCAATCACGAGCTTACGCGCGGGGCAGGCGAAATCGGCGATGCGCCGGCCGATCGGATGCTGACGGCGGAATTTATAGGGCATTGTACTCTCGCGGAGGGCGCGCCACAGGAGCAATTCGACGTCCGTGGCGTCATGCCGAAGCGCGCGCGCATTTGTTGCGCGTGGGCGCACGGTGCGTGTTGTTCGGTGTTTCACCCATCCCCCTCCCGACGGAAATATACCCTCTCCTATGGGAATATACCCTCTCCTCGTTGAGGAGAGGGAGGGGCCCAATCCGAAGGATTGGGAGGGTGAGGTGGTCGCCACCGCACGCCCATCAACACCTCACCCGCCCGCGCCTGCCGGCGCGGGCACCCTCCCTCTCCGCAACACGGAGAGGGGAAAATTCATAGGGCGGGAGAGGGGCGGTGCGCGGGAGTAGGCGGATCGGCTAAGATGGCACGACTGAACCCAACCCGGAGTTTCAAATGACCGATGCCACCGAATACGTCCCGCCGAAAGTTTGGGTTTGGAACCAGGGGGGCGGGGGGCGGTTTGCGAATATCAATCGGCCGATCGCCGGGCCGACGCATGACAAGGCGCTGCCAGTCGGCAAGCATCCGCTTCAGCTCTATTCGCTGGGCACGCCCAATGGCGTCAAGGTCACGATCATGCTCGAGGAGTTGCTGGCCGCCGGGTACAAAGGCGCCGAGTATGATGCCTGGCTGATCAAGATCGGCGACGGCGATCAGTTCGGCAGCGGCTTCGTCCAGGTCAACCCCAACTCCAAGATCCCGGCGCTGCTCGACCGCGGCGGCGCGGCGCCGATTCGCGTGTTCGAGACCGGCTCGATCCTGCTCTATCTCGCCGACAAGTTCGGCGCGTTCGTGCCGAAGGACGTCGCGGCGCGCACGGAGTGTCTCTCCTGGCTGTTCTGGCAGATGGGCAGCGCGCCCTATCTCGGTGGCGGCTTCGGCCATTTCTATGCCTATGCGACGACCAAGATCGAATACGCCATCGACCGGTTCGCGATGGAGACCAAGCGCCAGCTCGACGTGCTCGACCGGCGCCTCGCCGAGACCGGGGCCTTCGTCTCGGGGCCGGACTACACCATCGCCGATATCGCCATCTTCCCGTGGTACGGGCTGCTCGTGCTGGACGGCGTGATGTACAATAATTGCGGCGAGTTCCTGTCGGTGCAGGAATACAAACATGTCCGCCGCTGGGCCGCCGCGATCGCCGAGCGGCCGGCGGTGAAGCGCGGCCGCATGGTCAACCGCGTGTTCGGCGAGCCGTCGAGTCAACTCCACGAGCGCCACGATGCCAGCGACTTCGAGACCAAGACGCAGGACAAAGTTGCCGCGAAAGAGTAGGGCCGCTCGGCTTTGGCTTTACGCTTGCATGTTCTTTATATGTTCTTATATAAGTGTCAAACGCCCGCCGCCTCGGTGGGTGCGCCCCGGTGGGTGCGCCGGAGAAAAAATGCTTTTGCCGAACGAACCCAATTTCCGGCGGATTCCGCGGAAAATGTCTCGAAAGGAAGCCAATTCGAAGCCAATTTAAGCCGTTTGAACCGCGATCAGGGGTGAGTGGCGGCGGCGGGGACGCTCTTCGGCGTGATCTCCAGCTTCCATGCCTTCGCGGCGGTGAGATAGGTCGCGGCGACGTGCTGAATCGCGGCGGCATCGACTCGTTGCAGATTGGGCAGGGTGTGGCGCAGCGCCTCGAGCAGGCGCGGGTCCGCCTGCGCGCCGATCAGCGCGTCGGCCCAGTAATCGTTGGTCTGGCGATCGGTGATGATCGACTCGACCGTCGGCTTGCGCGCCCGCTCCAGCTCATCGGCCGAGATCGGCTTCGCCGCGAGGTCGGCGGTGATCGACGCCATGACGCTGAAGAACAGCGGCATCTTGGCCGAGGGCAGCTCGCTCGCGGCCATCAGATAGCCATAGCCCGGAAAGATATGCGACGCGCCGAGGCGCGTGTCGGGGCTGTAGGTGGCCCCGTCCCGCACCCGCAACTGGTCCATGATCCGGGTGTCGAGCACGCTCTTCAGCACCCGTAGATCGGCGCGCGCGTCCATGTCGAAGGCGTCGGGCGTCGGCCAGGCTATCGCGGCGATGCCCTGATCGGCGCGGCCGGTGTGATGCAGCACCACCGGCGTCGCGGTGGCGGGGGGAAAATGCACGGCCAGCGATGCCGGCGACGGCGCGACCGGCGCCGCGCGGTTCGGCAGCGCGCCGAGCGTGGTGGCGACCGCCTGAATCGCGGCATCGACCGTGATGTCGCCGGCCATCGTCACCTCGATCGGTGACGCCGCCAGCGTCGGGGCGAGCAGGGCCTCGAGCGCTTGCGGCTGGGCGGCGGCCAGCTCGGCCGGCGCCGGCGCCATCCAGCGCCGGTCGCCATTATGCAGCAGGCCCGCGATATTGAGCGACAGCACGCCCGACGGCGTGCCACCGGCCTCCGCCAGCTCGTCGATGGCGCTGGTGCGCGCCCGGTCGAAGGCGTCGGCGCGCCAGCCCGGCGCGGTGATATAGCCGGCGACCACCTGCATCTGGGTCAGGAGATCGGCGGTTCGGGTGCGGCCCCAGAAGACCAGCCCGTCATCGCCCATGCTTGCCTGCGCCTGAAACACCTTGCCGGCCAGAACCCGGTTCATGTCCTGATAGGAGATGGCCTTCATGCCGCCCTGGATGAAGCCCCGGCCGATCGCCCAGCGCGGGGTGTCCTTGTCGGGCGATAAGCCTTGCCGGCCGTTGCCGACGCGGACATCGACCACCACCTCGCCGGTGGCGAATTTGGTCGGCTTCACGCTCAGCCGGACGCCGTTGGCGAAGCGCAGGAAAGTGGTATCGAAATCGGCGATGCTCTTGCGCTCCACCACGGTGCCGGGGGCGCCGAAACTGGTATAGGGCCAGACCACGCTGGCGCGCGCCGTCTCCGCCGTCAGCGGCGCCTTTTCCGCCGCCGCCAGCGCCGCGCTGACCGCGGCCTTGTCGCCCGCGATCGGCACCGGACTGGCGACCAGCGCCAGCGGCCCGTGGTCATTCATCAGGGTGCGCACCCCGGCATTTACCGCCTCAACGGTCAGGTCCTTGAGGATCGTCGTGCCGGCGGCGAGATCCTCGATCGGGCCGGTGAACACCTCACCCTCGTCGACGGAATTGGCGATCAGATCCGCGATCTGCGGGCTGGGCCGGGTCTTGGCCTGGGCCGCCGCGTTCTGAAGCTGGGCCAGGATCTCCTCGCTGGCACGCTTCATCTCGCCGGCGGTGACGCCGAATTTCTCGAGGCGCCGCACCGCGGTGATCCCCGCGTTGAGCGCGATGGTCCAGTCTTGCGGCCGGATCAGCAGCGTCGCCATGTCGAGGTTCGTCGTGTGGAACAGCCGGTCATGGCCGACGCGCGTCTCGGCGAAGGGATGTTGCGGCCCGCTGGCGAGGTCCTGCAGCCGATAGGACAGAATTTGCATGCCGACGAGCTGGATCAGCTCGGCGCGCTCGCGCGCCTTGGTGTCGGGCTTTTGCGGCGACACCCATTCGAGATAGATCATGGCGGAGCCGGGGGCGACCAACAAAGCGGCCTCGGGCTGGCGTGGGGCCGGCGGTGCTTGCGCGGGATCGGAACCGGCCGGGCCGACCGGCTTCCAATCGCCGAACTTGGCGACGATCTTCGCTTCCATCGTCTTGGGATCGACATCGCCGACCACGATCAGGGTGGCGCGCTCGGGCCGGTAATAGGCTTGGTAAAAGTCGCGGATCAGCGTTACCGGTGCCTTTTTGATGATGTCGGTCAGGCCGATCGGATAGCGTTTCACGGCCAGCGAATCCGGCGCCGCCAGACCCAGCACCGCCTTCATGCGGTGGAAATCGGCGGTGTCGCGCAGCCGCTCCTCGGACAGGATCACGCCGCGCTCGTCATCCATGGCGCGCTGGTCCAGTGTCAGCTCGCTGGCGATCTCGCGCAGCCGCATCAGGCCGGTATCGACGGTCGTCGCGTCGTTGCGCGGCAGGTTGAATTGATAGAGGGTCTGCGTCCACGCGGTCGAGGCATTGACGTCGGCGCCGACCCCCATGCCCAACCGTTGCAGGCCCGGCCAGGATTCCGCTTCGGGAACATGGCGCGAGCCGCGAAACGCCATGTGCTCCAGGAAGTGCGCCAGCCCTTGCTGCGCGTCGCTTTCCTCCAGCGAGCCGGCCTCGATCCCGAGGCGCATCGAGACCGCGCCCTTCGGCGTCGTATTCCGCATGATGGCATAGCGCATGCCGTTGGGCAGCGTGCCAAACTTGACCGCGGGATCGGCGGGCACGTCGCTGTGCGCCTGCGGCCAGTCGGCGGCGCGCGCGGCGCGGGGCAGGGCCACGGCGATGGCGGATACCGCCAGGATGCCAGCCAGAAGAAAGCGGAGCCGTGCCGAACCATCGAATCTGTACATGGGGATTCCCGCGAGTGATCTCTGGATCGCCCGGAAATTAGGCCGAACCTCGCGATGCGTCCATGCCATTGTGACGCCGGAAGGCGGCGGGGGTCAGCGCGTCTTGTCCAGCGCCGTTCGCACCGCTTCCGCATAATCCTCCAGCGTCGCCTTCGCGCCCTTGAAACGGTCGCGCGGCACATGGTCCGCGACCCATTGCTGGCGCTCGGCGGTGGCGGCGGTCATCAGCGGCTCGAGGCCGATCTCGGCGACCGTCTTCGCCGCCTCGCGCATTTCGGCGGCGCGGCGGGTGCCATGCTCGATGACGCGGCTGAACATGTATTCCGCTTGCCAGCGCCAATCATGCCCCTTGAAATATTCGTCGAGTGACGGGATCACCTGATCGACCACGTCATAGGCGACCGCGGCCGTCATCGCCTCGACGATCAGCGATTCGATGCCCTTGATCATGACGCTGCGGCACATCTTCATCGCCGAGACATAGCCGATCTCGCGCGCGAATACCTCAATGCGAAAGCCGAACGGGATCAGCCGGTCGGCGATCGCCTGGCCCCAGTCGCCGCCGACCGCCATCGGCACCGTAATGCCGTAAGGCGGCACCGGCGCCATCACCGCGACATCGACGAAGCGGCCGCCGGCACCGTCGATGATCGCCGCCGCCGCGCGCTTCTTGCCCGGCGAGACGGAGTTGATATCGAGATAGAATTGATCGGGCGTGACGTAGGTGGCGGCGATGCGCGCCGCGTCGACGGAGGCGCTGGCCGTCAGCGCGGCGATGATGATGTCGGCACCCGCCGCCGCTTCGGCCGGCGTTTTCGCCGGATGCACGCCGGCTTCCTTCGCCCGCGCCATCATTGCCGGACCTTCGGCTTGATCGAACTTGATGTCATAGGCGGCGACGCTTTGCGCGCCGGCCTTGATCAGCCCGGCGGCGAGGATCGATCCCGCCTCGCCGAAGCCGATCAGCGCCGCCGACAGCGAGGCTTTCGCTTCGCTCATTGCGCCGCCATCAGTTTTGCGGCGGCGCCGGCCCAGACGCTGCGCGGCACCAGCAGATTGCCCTCGAACAAACGCCGCGTAGTGCGCAGCAGCGAGGCGCGCACGATCTCGCCGTTCCGCATTTCAAGCTGCACGGTGAACTCGCCGGTCGGATGCTCGACGGACAATATCTTGGTGTCGCCCGCCGGCACCACCGCCATGTCGTTGCCGACCGCGCCCGGCATGACGCAGGCGGTCGCGACCGAGACCGCGCCCAAGACGCCGATCGCCTCGTGACAGACATGGGGAATGAAGGTGCGGGTCGCGATCGCGCCGCCATCGCGCGCTGGCGCGATCATGGTCAGTTTCGGCACCACTTTTTTCGTGACATCGCCGAGATTCATCTTCGGCCCGATCTGCAACCGGATCGATTCGAGCTTGGCCTTCAGCGCCGCGTTATTATTGAGCTCGTCCGGTGTCTCATAGCCGGTGATGCCGAGCGCCGATGCCTCCATCACCACCACCGGCATGCCATTGTCGATCGCGGTCAGCGTCACGCCATCGATCACGTCGCGGACATTGCCGGTGGGCAGCAGCTTGCCGCAGCTCGACCCGGCAATGTCGTTGAAATCCAGCAGCACCGGCGCCGAGGTGCCGGGCACGCCGGCGATCCGGGCGTCGCCATCATAGGTCACCTCGCCGCCCGGCGTCTTGATGCGCGCGATGCACAGCGACTTGGTATTGACCATGAAGATACGCACCGCGGTCTCGCCGTCCCGCGCCGGGATCATCCCCTGATCCAGCGCGAACGGCGCGACGCCGGCGAGAATGTTGCCGCAGGTCGGCGCGGTATCGACGCGGGCCTCGTTCACCACCACTTGCGCGAACAGATAATCGATGTCGGCGTCGGGCCGGGTCGAGCGCGACACGATGCCGATCTTCGAGGTCAGCGGGTGGGCGCCCCCCATGCCGTCGATCTGGCGCGGATCGGGCGAGCCCATGCCGGCCAGCAGCACGCGGTCGCGGGTCGCGGTGTCGGCGGGCAGATCGGAGGCGAGGAAATAGGCGCCCTTCGAGGTGCCACCGCGCATCATGACGCAGGGAATACGGGTCTGATTGGACATCATGAAATCTCCGCAACAAGGAAATATTGAAACGCCAAGCCTGCCCCGGCCCACGAGCCGGGGACGCCAAGGCACGAAGGAACGCTCTGCGCCATACCGGCGTACGCCGGTATCCATCGCGCCGCCGCACCGTGGACCCCGACTTTCGTCGGGGTGGTGCGTCCACTTGGTATCGTCGCGCCTTGGCGGTTTTATATTCGTCAGCCTATTTCGCGTCGGCCAGCGCGGTCTTGAACTGTTTCAGCAATTCGGGGTCGGTGAGGCTGGTGTCCTGGCCGCGCACGGGGTCCTTCACCGCGTCATAGAGGCTGTGCGCCCATTTCCATTCCTCGCCGGGCCGGACATGGCCGTCGCTGCCGACCTGATCGAGGCCCCAGTAAATTTCGAGGCGATGGCCGTCGGGGTCGCGAAACTCGACCGCGATCTGTACGCCGGCGCGGCGGCGGCCCTCGAAATCGACCCGGACATTGTGCTTTTTCAGGTGTTGGGCGGCGCGCAACACCTCGTCGAGGGTGCCGACCTCGAAGGCGAAATGGTTGAGCTCGAGCGCCTTCGATTCCTCCTTCATGCCGCCGACCAGCGCCACGCCATGATGGTCGGCGCTGAAGCGCATGAACACCATGCCGCCCGGCATCATGTCTTCCTTGTAGACATCGGAGACCTTGAAGCCCAGCACCTCGGTGTAGAATTTCACCGAGCGGTCCATGTCGGTGACGTTCAGCACGACATGCCCGATCTTGTTGATGCGGAACGGCAAGCCGGGCGGACGGGTATAGGATTTGAGCTTGTCGGGCTGAATGCTGGACATGGCGCTGGCTCCTCGACGAAGGAAGGTTTGGCGATAAAGTAGCGACTGCCGCCGCAAGGCGCAAACATGGCGACGGACTTTGGGGGACACTTTTGGCTCAAGATCGCCTTGCGCCGCCACCGTTTTGGCGGTCGTGCCCCAGGTGGTGGTGTAGGAGCGGTTTCAGCGGATTAGGCCCGTAGGGCGGCGTAGCCGCCCGGAGGGGCTGATCCGCTGGTTGGTCATC
>Ga0208357_1000093_pt1 | contig 66184 bp, 58 predicted proteins | sample NGESurdeep092012_6_FD_184487 | JGI IMG/M metagenome (GOLD analysis project Ga0208357, IMG submission 184487) | Arctic peat soil microbial communities from Barrow, Alaska - NGEE Surface sample F52-2 deep-092012 (SPAdes) | ecosystem: Environmental > Terrestrial > Soil > Wetlands > Peat ...
GGTCTACGGCGAGCCAGACGAAGCCTGAGCGTTCGCGTGAACGACCTTCTGCCGCGCATACGCACGCCGTGGCCGATCGGTTCGATGCAGCTGCCACACCGCATCGTGATGGGCAGCATGCACACCGGTCTCGAGGTTTCGGACGACGGCGGCGCGGGGCTCGCCGCGTTCTATCGAGAGCGCGTCGACGGAGGCGCGGCACTGATCATCACCGGCGGGCTCGCTGTGAACTCGGCCGGCCGTGGTGGCTCCGACTACGCCGTGTTGGGCGAGTCGGGCGTTCGCGAACGACTGAGCAGAGCCGTCGAGGCCGTGCGCGATGCCGGCGGGATGATCGCGGCGCAACTGTTCCACGCCGGGCGCTACGCGATCCTCGACGGACTCACGGATGCGACTGGTCGCGCCGAGCAGGCGGTCGCGCCGTCCGCGGTACCCTGGCGTGCCGCACACGGCGCGGTGCCGCGCGCCCTGACCGCCGATGACATCGCCGCAACCATCGCGGACTACGCGGATGCCGCGCTCCGCGCTCTCGACGCCGGATTCGACGCGGTCGAGATCATGGCATCCGAAGGGTATCTGATCAACCAGTTCTGCTCGCCGCTGACCAACCTGCGCGACGACGAGTGGGGAGGCGACAGCGAGCGGCGGCAACGATTCGCGCTCGCCGTTGTGCGTGCCGTGCGGTCGGCGCTGCCGGCCACTGTGCCTGTGCTCGTGCGGATGTCGGGGGATGATCTGATGCCCGGCTCAACCACACCGGACGAAGTGACCGGCTTGGCCACGGCACTGACCGACGCAGGGGCAGACGCACTCAGCGTCGGTATCGGCTGGCACGAGTCGCGCGTGCCGACAGTGCAGGCATCCGTGCCGCACGGAGCATGGCTGGGCTACGCCGAGCGGATCGCCGGCGCCATCACCGAATCCGGGGTACGGCGCGTTCCGGTGATCGCGAGCAACCGGATCACGGACCTGCGGCAGGCCGAAAGCATCCTTCAGCGCGGCACGGTCGACGCCGTCGCACTGGCGCGGCCGTTCCTGGCGGATGCGCGCATTATCGCCCGCAGCCTCGGCGGAGACTTCGACGCCGTCAACACCTGCATCGGGTGCGATCAGGCCTGCATCGATCGTTCACTGGTCTTTGCGCCGGTGTCGTGCCTGGTCAATCCGCGCGCGGGGCGCGAGGCAGAATTTCCGGCGCCCACTCTGCCGCTCCTCCGGGCGGAACGGCAGCAACGATTCGCTGTCGTGGGTTCCGGTCCGGCCGGCCTGGCGGCCGCGATCGACCTGGCCGAGCGCGGGCACGCCGTGACGTTGTTCGAAGCGGCAGACGAGTTGGGTGGCCAATTCACACTGGCGGCGCGTATCCCCGGCAAGGAAGACTATGCGCGCACGGCCGAGTCGGCACGGGCGCGCTTGACCGCGCTCGGCGCAGACATCCGAACCGGCATGCGAGCGTCCGTGGAACTACTCGGCGACTTCGCCGGAGTCGTCGTGGCGACCGGTGTTCTGGCGCGCCGGATCGAGCTGCCGGGCGCTGATCTGTCCCACGTTCTCACGTATGAACGCGCTCTTCGCGACGGCGTGCCGGACGGCTCTGTTGCCATCATCGGTGGTGGCGGCATCGGTGTGGATGTCGCGACATTCCTTCTCGAGCCCCACGATCGACGCGAACGTGCTGTTGTATTCGCTGACCGGTTCGAGCTGTCGGAATCCACCGGCATTCTCGCAGACGACGAGGCGCCGTTCGCGGGCCCGCGTGTCCGAACCACACCCCGTGCTGGCGGTCTCGTGACGCTGTTGAAGCGCAACGGCCGATTCGGCCAGGGCATCGGGATCACCTCGCGCTGGGTGGCGCTCGGCGCACTCCGTGTTGCGGGAGTGCGGATGCTGACCGACATCGCCTATCGTGAGATCACGCCGGCCGGGGTTGTGATCGAGAACGCACACGGAAGCACGGAACTGATCCCAGGGAAGACCGTGATCGTGTGCGCCGGCCAGGAGCCGAACGCGACGTTGGCTGCGCAACTGCGCGAGGCGGGCATCCGTCATGAGGTGGTCGGCGGCGCCCGCGATGCTATGGGAGTGGATGCGGTGCGGGCGACAAGCGAGGGCCTCGCGGCCGCCCGTCGGCTGAGCGTTCGGCGGCTGCCGTGACCGGATTAACCGAATCACGGGAGAGTCTGGCAGAATAGCCCTCTGAGTTCTGCTCGGTTCGACCCTCTAATCAAACCGTTTGCAGAGCCCCATAGACCTCCTGCCGCGTGTGCCCCCACGCCCACGGCAGTCAGTTCGACAAACACCTCATACAACACAGGAGAATTGTGGCTGTCAAGATCCGTTTGAAGCGCATGGGCAAGATCCGTGCACCGTACTACCGCATCGTCGTCGCCGACTCGCGCACCAAGCGCGATGGTCGTGTCATCGAAGAGATCGGCATCTATCACCCCACGCAGGAGCCTTCGGTCATCAAGGTCGACTCGGACCGCGCTCAGTACTGGCTCTCCGTCGGCGCGCAGCCGACCGAGCAGGTCGAGGCGCTACTGCGCCTGACCGGCGACTGGGGCACGTTCAAGGGTTCCAAGAACGTCGCCAACACCGTCAAGGTCAAGGAAGCCAAGGTCGCTTTCGTCGCTGACGAGAAGAAGAAGCCGGTCTTGAAGCCGAAGGCCGACAAGCCTGCAGCGAAGACGGCAGAGAAAGCGCCTGTCGAGGCTGCGGAAGACGGCGCAGCCGAGACATCCGAGACCGAGAAGGCCTGAGATTGCTCGCTCCGGCTCTCGAGCACCTGGTCAAGGGGATTGTCGACAATCCTGACGACGTGGTGGTTGTTGCAAAGAATTCCCCCCGTGGCGAGGTTCTCGAGGTTCGTGTGAACCCCGAGGACCTCGGCCGGGTCATCGGCCGATCCGGTCGCACCGCGAAGGCATTGCGCACCCTGGTGTCGGCGCTGGCTGACGGTCGCCGGGTGCGTGTCGACGTCATCGACACCGATTCCTGAGGTGGCCGAAAAGCAACCGCAGCGCACCCAGCTGCGAGTGGGGCGCCTGACGAAGGCGCATGGCCTGAAGGGTGCGCTCAAGCTCGAGCTGTACACCGACGACCCCGAGCATCGGTTCGTGCCTGGCGCCGTGTTCTCGGTGCAGGTTCCGAGCGGCTCGAAATGGCACGGCAAGACCCTCGAGTTGGTCGAGCTGCGCTGGTACAACGCTCAGCCGGTCGGCTTCTTCGTCGGCGTCTCGGACCGTTCGGAGGCTGAAACGCTGGCGAAAGCGATCCTCTGGGTCGACCAAGACTCTGCCGAGCTGCCACAGGAAGAGGACGCCTGGTATGACCACCAGCTCGTCGGACTCGCCGTTGTGCGCGACGGTGTGACCGTCGGCACGGTCAGCCGCGTCGACCACCTGCCGGCGCAGGATCTTCTCGCGGTCGCGACGGATGCCGGGGAAGTGCTCGTTCCGTTCGTGAAGGCGATCGTGCCAAGCGTCGACATCACGGCGTGTACCGTGACGGTGACTCCGCCGCCCGGGTTGTTCGAGGAACTCCCCGATGAGCCGGATGAATCAGCTGAGCCGGATGAATCAGCTGAGCCGGATGAATCAGCTGAGCCGGATGAATCCGATGATAACTCCGCTGGTACGCGCGACGGTGCAGCTGACGGAATCGAACCGGTCGAGTAGGCGTCAGCCGCCGACCGGCGCGGACGCGAACCGGGCAAGCAGCTCGGTGATACGCCCTGTGCAGCCTCCGCAGCCCGTGCCCGCACGGGTGTCTGCGCCGACGTCAGCGACTGTGCAGCATCCTGCGAGCGCAGAATCGCGGATGCGGCCGGCGGACACACCGTTGCACCAGCACACCGTCGCATCCGCATCGAACCCGTCAGCGGCCGGAGTCGGAGCGTCGTCCGGCCCGTCGTAACGCAGGAGCACTGACCGGTCGGCCGGCAGCTCACTGCCTCGTTCGAACAGCAGCGTGAGTTCCGCGCCGGTGCGCGGCATCCCGACGCACACAACGCCTTCGAGCACGCCGGCGCGCGTCACAAGTTTGACGTAGCGGCCGTGCTCGGCGTCTGCCCACTGCGCCACAGCGACGTTCTCCGGTGGCTCCCAGACATCGATGTCGACGGTTCCGGCCGAAACCACGTCGATGTCGTCTGCCTTCAGCATCACGACACTCGGGCGCTCGTCGGGCAACGGCTCGGGATCGGCGGCGCCTGCCGCCTCGGCGCTGAGCTGCGCGGCAAGCCATTGCGCCTGGCGCCAGCCCGGCCCGATCAGCCCGAGAGGTATGCCGTGTGTTGCATTCGGGTCAGCGCTGACGTGTGCGCAATCGCCGATAGCGCAGACATCGGCGTCGCCCCACGAACGCAAACGGCGGTCGACCAAGACCCCGGCTGCTGTCGGCAGCTGCGCACGCTCGGCGAGTTCCACGCGAGCGCTGACGCCGCAGGACAGCACAAGAAGGTCGCCCGGAACGCGCTTGCCATCGGCACAGAGCAGCGCGTCGAAGCACGCGAGTCCCTGATCGTTCGTGCGCACGTCGATACCCTCGGCCCTGCTGTGCGCGACGATGCGGATGCCGGCGTCGCGCAGGTTTCGCGCGAGCACAGTGCCGCCTGCCCGATCCAAATTGCGGGGCATCGGGTGGCTTCCGTGATGCACGATCACCACATCGGCTCCCTGCCCCGCCGCGGCGAGGGCCAACTCCAGACCGAGGACCCCGGCACCAAGCACGACGATTCGCTCTCCGGCGGTCACCGCCGCACGGATTCTGTCGGCGTCGGCGAGGTCGCGCAAGGCAACGATGCCGGGCGGCAATGGCGTGTCCGTCGCCGCACGGTCCGCCGGGCTAGCTCGCATGATCCCGTCCAACGTGGGCAGATTGGCGCGCGCTCCGGTCGCTATGACGAGCCGGTCGTAGTGCAGGTATGCTCCGGTGCTCAGCGCGACGGTGTGCGCCTGGCGGTCGATTCCGGTCACACGAGTGCCGACCTGGAAGCGCACGCCGGCGGCGACCGCCACCACGGTGTCGGTAATCGAGAGCGCTTCTTGCGTGATTCGCCCTGCCGCGTAGTCGGCCAGCAACACCCGGTTGTACGCGTCGACCGGTTCTGCGCCGACCACCGTGAGTTCGATCGATCCCGATCGCACGCTCGGCAGCAACTCTTCGACAAAGCGGGCGCCGACCGGACCATTACCGACAAGGACCACGCGCATCGCGCCGGTCATGATGTCCCCGTCACGATGCCGCCGCTTCGTCGACGAACCGCCGCACACGCACAACGGTCGCCTTGAATTCCGGCATGCCCGAGATCGGATCGATCACACTCTGGGTGAGCAGGTTGGCGCACTCAACGCCCGCATAGTGGAACGGCAGAAACACCGTGTCCATGCGGATGTCTGGCGTCACCTCCGCGACGCAGCGCGCACGGCCGTGCGAACTCGTGATCTCAACGGAGCAACCGTGGGTGATGCCGCGCGCTGCAGCCGTCGCGGGATGCAGCTGCAGGCGCGCGTTTGGTTGTGCTGCGGCGAGTTCGCTCACGCGCCGTGTCTGCGTTCCGGACTGGTACTGTTCCAGCAATCGCCCGGTCACGAGGGTGAGGTCGCCGTCGACGAACGGCTGCTTGGCCGCGACTGCCGGTGTGACCGCGACGAGCCTGGCGCGTCCGTCGTCGTGCCAGAATCGTTCAGCAAACAGACGGGGCGTACCCGTTGATCCCGATGGATACGGCCAATAGGCCGGGTGTTCTGTATCGAGGAGGGCGTATGTGATGCCCGAATAGTCGGCGATCCCACCGGCGGATGCACGTGCCAGCTCGTCGAAGACGTCCGTGGGCCGATCGCTGAAGCTACCGGGCGAGAACAGTCGAGCTGCCAGTTCACGCAAAATCCACAGTTCGCTGCGCACCCCCGGCGGCGGATCAACGGCTTGCCTGCGTCGAATCACGCGCCCTTCGAGCGAGGTCATGGTGCCGTCTTCTTCTGCCCACTGGGTGACCGGGAGCACGAAATCGGCGAGCATCGCCGTTTCGGAGAAGAAGAAGTCGCAGACGACGAGAAGGTCGAGTCTGCCGAGACGCTCGCGCACTGCGCCGGCATCCGGGGCGGATACGACGGGGTTGGAGCCGTGGACGAGCAGGCATCGTGGCCCGTCGGATTCGCCGATCGAGCCCAGCAGCACGGTCGCTGGCACGCCCGGCCCGGGGAGGGCATCCGGTGAGATTCCCCACACGTGCGCGACGTGCGCGCGGGCGGCAGGGTCTGTGATCCTGCGATAACCGGGCAGCTGGTCGGCCTTCTGACCGTGCTCGCGGCCGCCCTGCCCGTTTCCTTGCCCGGTGAGAGTGCCGTACCCGCCGGTGTCGCTTCCGGGCAGTCCGAGCAGCAGGCTGAGATTGATGGCTGCGGTCGCGGTGTCCGTTCCGTCGATGTGCTGCTCGACGCCGCGACCGGTGAGGATATAGGTTCCGCCGCGGCCACCGGCAGTAGCAGCCAGTTGCTGAGCGACTTTCCGCAGAATTGCGGCGGGGACACCCGTGGCCGCTTGGACCCGCTGCGGCCACCACGGGCCACAGCTTGCGGCAACCGCATCGAATCCGGAGGTGCGGGTCGCGACATAATCTGCGTCGAAGAGGCGCTCCGCGATCACGATATGGGTGAGGCCGAGCAACAAGATCAGGTCGGTCCCCGGGGTCGGTGCCAGATGGATGCCTGCGCCTTGTTCTGTCAGGCGTGCCGTCGCGCTGCGACGAGGATCGACGACGATGAGCCCACCTGCCGCGCGGGCGCCGTCGAGGTGCCTGACGAACGGGGGCATCGTCGTCGCGACATTCGACCCGAGGAGAAGCACGGTCGCTGCATCATCGAGGTGTTCGACCGGAAACGGCAGCCCGCGATCGAGGCCGAAGGCCCGCATGCCGGCTGCCGCCGCAGAAGACATACAGAATCGACCGTTGTAGTCGATGCGCGAGGTTCCCAGCGCTACCCGCGCGAATTTGCCGAGCTGATAGGCCTTCTCATTGGTGAGGCCGCCACCACCGAACACGGCAACGGAGTCCGCGCCGTGTGTGCGACGGGAGTCTCGCAACCGGGTCGCGATGCCGTCGAGCGCGCTGGCCCACTTGACGGACTGAAACGTGCCGTCCGATTGGCGGGCCAGCGGTGTGGTGATCCGCTCGGGCGAGGTCAGCAACTCTGCGGCGGTCCACCCTTTCGTGCACAGGCCGCCCCTGTTGGTCGGAAACGCGCGGCCGGTCACGGTGACGGTGGGTGCCGCATTGGCCGTGGTCAGTGCAGTCGTGGTCGGTGCGGTTTTGGTCAACGTCATTGCGCATTGGAGTGCGCAGTACGGGCAGTGTGTCGCCGTGCCGCTCACAAGCGGCGCCCCGCGCCGCCGCGCAGGTAGAGCGCGGCCGTGAGGATCAGGAGCACCAGATAGCCCGCGATGAACCACCACAGCCCGGTCGCATAACCTCCGGTTGATGACTTCGAGAACCCCAGCACCTGCGGGATCACAAATCCTCCGTACGCACCGATCGCCGAGATCAGACCGAGCGCCGCGGCCGTCCGGCGCTGCACGGACACGTCACCGGCCGTGACATGGGCATCCGCCACGCCGGCACGGGCGGCGAAGACTGTGGGGATCATCCGGTACGTCGAGCCGTTGCCGACGCCTGATGCGATGAACAGCACGAGGAAGAGCCCGAGGAACAGCCAGAAACTTCCCGTCGGCAGCGTGATGATGACGAAAAACGTGATCAGCGCCATGACGGCGAAAGACGCGACCGTGATGCGAGCGCCGCCGAAACGGTCGGCAAGGCGGCCGCCATACGGTCGGGCAAGCGAGCCGACCAGAGCACCCAGGAAGGCCAGCGAGACCGATGCCGAGCCGACCTGGAACGTCGAGAACGCCGGGAACTGATCGACGATCAGCTTCGGGAAGACGCCGGCGAAGCCGATGAATGACCCGAACGTTCCGATGTAGAGCAGCGCGAGCGGCCACAACTGCGGTTCGCGCAATGCGGCGAGGGATGCCCCGAGGTCGGTCTTCGCATTCGACAGATTGTTCATGTAGCGGGAGGCGCCGACGATGGCGACGAGGATGGGCAGCACCCAGATCCAGCCGGCGACGGGCAGGTTGAGTGTGACACCGGCGCCGATCGTGATGACGATCGGAACGAGGAATTGAGCGGCCGCGGCGCCGAGGTTCCCGCCGGCAGCGTTGAGTCCGAGTGCCCAGCCCTTGTCGCGTTGCGGGTAGAAGAAGGTGATGTTCGACATCGAACTGGCGAAGTTGCCGCCGCCGAGCCCGGCGAACCCCGCGGCAGTCAGCAGCATCCAGAACGGGGTATGCGGATTGCCGACGCAAAGGGCGAGCATCGTGACCGGAATCAGCAGCAAGGCGGCCGAGATCATCGTCCAGTTGCGACCGCCGAACCGCGGAACCGCGAACGAATATGGAAAGCGGAGTGTCGCCCCGACAAGGCTCGGCAGCGAGATCAGCCAGAATACCTGCCCCGTTTCGAGCTGGAACCCTGCGGAGGGCAGCGTGACGACCACAATGCTCCAGAGTTGCCAGACAACGAAACCGAGGAATTCGGCGAACACGGACCAGCCGAGGTTTCGGCGCGCGATCCGTCGGCCGGTGTGCTCCCAGAACGCGCGGTCTTCCGGATCCCACCCATCGATCCATCGGCCCGGGCGGATCGTCAGCGGGCTCTGCATCGTCGTGTTGGGGGCTGCTGTGTTGGGTGCTGTGGTATCGGGCGCTGTGGCTTGTGGTGTCGGCAGTGTGCTCATGCGTTCAACGTATGGAGGTCGTGTTTCGGGCTCGAGCGGCATGCGTTAACGTTCGATCACGGTCTGCTCACACCGCTCGCTTGCCCGCATGAGGTGGTATTCACGTGCCGGACACGGCCGGGAAATCCGCCCGGAATCCGCAGTTCGTAGCGTCAGGACAGCGCTTGTCTCCGACATGGGCGCGCAGAAGGCACGATGCAAAGGAGATTGGGATGCACCCTCACGAGATCAACCTCGTCAAAACCAGCTTTGCGAAGGTGGCGCCGATCGCGGATACGGCGGCGATCATCTTTTACGACACGTTGTTCGAACGCGACCCCGCGTTGCGAAGCCTATTCGCAGACGACCTGACCGAGCAGCGCAGGAAGCTCATGATGATGCTCGGCACTGCCGTGAACAGCCTGGATAACTGGGCTGCCGTGGCTGGGCATGTGCAGGCGCTGGGCGCCCGGCATGTCTCATACGGCGTCACGCGTGCCGACTATGACACCGTCGGTGCCGCACTGATCGAGACCCTATCGATCGGTCTGGGAGACGAATTCACGCCCGCAGTGCGGGCTGCCTGGGTGGCGTGTTACGCCGTGGTGTCCGGAGAGATGCTCGCGGCGGCCGAGCAGGTCGCCTGACCACTTCCGGCGACGCAAGCGCTGTCGGTATACCATTAGGGTATACCGTGTGATGATATCCGGCGTAGCGTTATTCGGTGTTCGGCGCCCGCGACCCTGGCTGATGCTCGCACTCGGCGTGTTCGCCCAGGCCAGCGCGACAGTGCTGGTGAGCACCCCCGCCTTTCTGATCCCGCTGTTGCACACCCAGCGCGGCATGAGTCTGGCTGCGGCCGGAACGCTTGCCGCGGCGCCGACACTGGGCATGGTCGTGACCCTGATTGCGTGGGGTGCGCTGACGGACCGGATCGGCGAGCGTCTGGTGATCGCGGTCGGACTGCTGCTGGCATCGGCGGCTGCCGTTGCCGCTGCCCTTATTGCCAATGCGGTGCCTGGCGGCTATCTGAGCGTGGGCGTGCTGCTGTTTGTCGGCGGGATGATGGCGGCCAGCCCCAACGCGGCGAGCGGGCGCCTCGTGGTCGGCTGGTTCTCACGCGACAAGCGCGGACTCGCGATGGGTATCCGTCAGATGTGCCAACCGCTCGGAGTCGCGGTCGCCGCAATCGCAATTCCACCGCTTGCCTCTGCGGGTGGCATCGCCGCAGCGCTGACGCTGCCTGCGATCCTGACGCTGCTCTCGGCTGTCGCGTGTGCGATCTGGATTGTCGATCCCCGGCCATCGTCGCGGCCTGTGGCAACTCCGCAAACGCCGCCGCAGGCAACGGCAACGGCGCCGACGCCGGCGCCGGCGCTGCAGTCGAACCCGTACCGGACCGGCGCGGTGCTGTGGCGCATCCATCTGGCATCGATGCTGCTGGTCGTTCCGCAGTTCACCGTCTCGACGTTCGGGCTGGTCTGGCTGATCTCAGAATGGCATTGGCCGACCGCGGCCGCCGGAGTGCTGGTGGGCGCCTGCCAATTCATTGGTGCGATCGGACGCATCGGGGTTGGGGCCCTCAGCGACCGAGTCGGCAGTAGGCTGCGGCCCCTGCGTTGGGTTGCGTATTCTGCGGTCGCGGTGATGGTAGCGCTCGCGGCCACGGGCATCCTCGGCGGTTGGGCCGTGGCGCCGCTGCTGGTTCTCGCGTCGATCGTCACCGTTGCCGATAACGGGCTGGCCTACACGGCCGTCGCTGAAATCGCCGGTGCCACGTGGTCAGGGCGCGCGCTCGGTGCGCAGAACACCGGACAGTTCCTGGCCGCGTCTGCGGTTGGGCCCGTTGTGGGCGGGCTGATCGGCCTCGTTGGCTACCCGATCGCGTTCGCCGTCGTTGCACTGGCCCCGTTGGCCGCCGTTCCGCTGGTTCCGGTCCGCAGCCCTGGATCGCGGTGGGCGGCCCGGGACCCGTCGTCTCACGTGTCGAGCCGATAGCCGCGCTTCACAACGGTGGCTACCAGGCCGGGTGCTCCCAACGAGTGGCGAAGGCGGCTCAAGGCGACCTCGAGGGTGTGGTCGTCAGGGTTTCCGGGCAGCGATCGTGCGAGTTCGGCGCGGGAGACCACCCGGCCGCGGGCGCCCAACAGCATGCGGAACAGTGCCAGCGCGTTGGGTGCGAGGATACGGCGTTCGCCACCCAATTCGACGAGGCAGCCGCGCAACGTGAGCGCTCCGTGACGCGTCTGAATGCGCTCGACCCGGTCCTGCTCCAGCTTTTCGCAGACCAGGCGGATGAGCGCCCCCATCCGAAAGCGCTCGGGCTGAATGGGGGTGATCCCGGCGGCACGGAGCGGCGCGGCAGTGACCGGGCCGACCGCCGCAGTGAGCACCTGCGACTCGAAGGCAGCGATGACGTCCTCATAGCGACCGTGTGCCTGTGCCCAGCCGAACAGGGCATCGACCGCGGGTGCGCTTGTGAATGTGATGCAGTCGAGTTGCCGTGCCGAGAGGGCGTCGATCAGCCGCGCGACGCGGTCGTCTGTGTGGTCCGGCCGCGCCCACCGATATGGTGCGACCGTCAGCACACGGTGCCCGGCGGCGCGCAGCCGGTCGAGCTGCCTCTCATCCGTGTAGCCGTGCAATTGCACCACGATGGCCAGCTTGGCAGGGTAATCGGCCAGCACGAGGTCGACGAGGGATGCCGTTGTCTCCTGTTCGCTCATTCCAGCGTCGTCCAGGCCTGCCGCGCGGATGCTGCCAAGCGACTTCGGTCCGCGCACCAGCACAGCGCTGCCCGCGAGCGCGCCCATGAGAGCGGTGCCGAGCCCGGCAGAATCCGCGGCCTCGAACCACCGGCGCATGCCGTAGCTGGTCGTCGCCAGAAGCACATCGGGGGCGGCCCGGATCACCTCCGCCGTGTCAGCGATCAACGCTTCGTCCTGCGCAGCCGACGCGATCGTCAGGGTGGGCGCGTGAAGCACCGACGCCCCGCGGCGCACGAACGCATCGATCAGGTCGGCACTCCTGCGGTCGCTCGTGACGGCGATTCTGAACCCGGCCAACTGGTCGGGTTGAAAGCCGGTCACCGTGGTGCGCGCGACTCCTGCGACCGCCACCACTACAGCACCGCCAGGTCTCCGGCGTGCCGAAGCTGGGCCCAGGCGTGTGCGTCGCCGTCGTGCGCAAGTGCGACGACATTCCCGATCACGATCACCGCCGGTGAGCGCACTCCGACCCGTGCCCTCTCGACGACGACAGTGCCGAGCGATGCGACGGTGGTGCGCTGCTGGTCGCTGTATCCGCCCTCGATGATGGCGACTGGAACGCTGGCCGCCAGGCCGTGGCGCAGCAGGCCGGCCGCCAGCGTCGGCAGGGTGCCGACGCCCATCAGCACGATGATTGTTCCACCGAGACCGGCCAGATGCTCGTGTTCCGCGGCGCTCAGCGGGGCGTGACCGGACACCACGGTGAACAGATGGCTCACGCCGCGCTGTGTGATCGGGATGCCGGCAGACGCCGGTACGGAGGCGACACTCGAGACCCCGGGAACCACGGTGACCGGCACGCCGGCAGCGCGGCAGGCGATGGCTTCCTCGCCCCCGCGCCCGAACACGAAGGGATCGCCGCCCTTGAGTCTGACGACGCAACGACCAGCCTGTGCGTGCTCGATCATGAGCCGGGCGATCTCGTCCTGACCGACCGGATGCCGTCCCGGCGCCTTGCCGACATCAACGAGACGTGCGTGCGGGGCGAGTTCGCACAACTCGTCGTGTGGCGCCAGCCGGTCGTAGAGCACGACGTCGGCAATGCGCAGCGCGCGTACTGCGGCGACCGTGAGCAGTTCGACGTTGCCGGGGCCGCCTCCAACCAGGTACACCCGCCCGCGCGACGTCATCCGTCCAACTCCTCGCGCAACGGAATTCGGCTGCCCGCCACAAGCACGCCGCCGCCGTGACGTTCCTCGCGGGTTGGTGGTCTGAACTGATCGCGCTCGCGCACCCGTGTGATGCTCGGGTCGGGTTCAGCAGGAGCGTTCACGAATGACCGAAAGTGCCGCAGCCGATCGGGGTCGGCGAGAGTGGCCGCCCACTCGTCTTCGTAACTGTCGATATGTCGGGCCATCGCCTGTTCCAATTCCTCGGCCAGCGCCAGGCTGTCCTCGACGACGACGCTTCGGACGTGAGCGAGTCCGCCGTTGACCTCCTCGATCCAGCGTGCGGTGCGCTGCATCCGGTCGGCGGTGCGGATGTAGTACATGAGATAACGGTCGATGTAGCGCAGCAGGGTGTCATCGTCCAGGTCGCTTGCCAGCAGCTGTGCGTGTGCGGGCTGGAAGCCCCCGTTGCCGCCGACGTACAAGTTCCAGCCCGATTCCGTCGCGATGACCCCGACGTCCTTTCCACGCGCCTCCGCGCACTCGCGTGCGCAGCCGGAGACGCCGAACTTCAACTTGTGCGGCGAGCGGAGCCCGCGGTAGCGCAGTTCGAGTCGGATCGCCATTCCGACGGCGTCCTGAACGCCGAACCGGCACCACGTGCTTCCGACGCAGCTCTTCACGTTGCGAAGGGCCTTGCCGTAGGCCTGCCCGGACTCGAACCCGGCATCAACGAGGCGGCGCCAGATGTCGGGGAGTTGCTCCAAGCGCGCACCGAACAAATCGATCCGTTGGCCGCCGGTGATCTTCGTATACAGGGCGAAGTCCGAAGCGACCTGCGCGATCACCGCCAACTTTGCGGGTGTGATCTCGCCGCCTGGAATGCGCGGGACGACCGAGTACGTGCCGTCCTTCTGCATGTTGGCCATGGCGCGGTCGTTTGTGTCCTGCAGGGTGCCGCGGCCGGCATCCAGAATATGTCCAGCACCTTGACTGGCCAGAATGGATGCGATCGCCGGCTTGCACAGGTCGCACCCACGCCCCGAGCCGAAGCGCGCAATGATCTGCTCGAAGCTGGTCAGCTCGAGCACCCGCACGGACTCGAACAGTTCCTGGCGCGAAAGTGCGAAATGTTCGCAGAGGGCGTGCGACGCGGCGATGCCGGCTTTGGCCAGTTCCGTCTCCAACAGCTTCTTCACCAACGGCACGCAGGAGCCGCACTGGGTGCCGGCGCGCGTGCACGTCTTCAGCTCGCCGAGGTCGGTGCAGCGTGCGCCGTCTTCCCTGTTGATCGCGCCGCGGATCACTCCGGCCGATACGTTGTTACAGGAGCAGACGAGCGCCTCATCCGGCAACTCGTCGCCGGTCGGGACCGCTGCCCCTGGGGCGGACAGATAGGCGCCCGGTTCCGCGGAAAGCGTACGACCGACCAGGGGGCGCAGGCCTGCGTATGGCGTGATGTCGCCGACGAAGATTCCACCGAGCAGCGTCTTCGCATCATCGGTCACCACGAGTTTCTGATACAGGCCGCGGGCGGGATCCGCATAGACGATTTCAAGGGCTCCGGACTCGGCCGCGAACGCGTCGCCGAAGCTGGCCACGTCGACGCCGGAAAGCTTCAATTTGGTGGCGTCGTCGATCGTGCGAAAGTCGGCCCCTCCGCCCAGCAGCCGATCGGCGACGACTTCGGCCATGGCGTTGGCCGGGGCGACGAGCCCGATGCATGAGCCGTTCACGCAGGCGACCTCGCCGATCGCCCAGATCCGCGGATCCGAGCTGCGACAGTCCTCCGTGACAACGATTCCGCCGCGTACACCGATCGTCACACCGGCATCTTTCGCCAGTTCGTCGCGCGCTCGGATGCCGATGGCGAAGATCACGACGTCGGCGTCGATTTTCGCTCCGTTGGTGAGGGCAACACCGATGACTCGATCCGCTGCCGTCAGGATCTCGCGCGGCCGTGTGCCCAACTGCAAGCCGATTCCCTGGGCCGCGATGAGCCGTCCGAGCGCCTGCCCGCCGCCCTCATCGAGTTGTGCGGACATCAACCAGGATCCGGAATGCACGATGACGGCTTCGGCGCCCAGGCGCTGCACGCCGCCGGCCGCCTCGAGACCGAGCAATCCGCCGCCGGCCACAACAACGCGTGGTGCACGGCCAAGCGACGAGCGCAGCCGTTCGACTTCAGTGACGAGCACATCGACGTCTTCGAGTGTGCGATAGACGCGGGCGTGCACCGACCCGGGGATCTCCGGCACGGGGGCGCTCGACCCGGTCGCGAAGACAACGTCGTCGTACGTCAGCAGTTCACCGGTCGACGTGCGCACCGTCCGTGCTGTCCGATCGATGGCGGTGGCGCGCTCGCCGGTGCGCAACGTGATGTGGTCGCCGTCCCAGACCGAGGTCGGTTGCAGCGTCAAGTCAGGCGCGTCGCCGGTGTCGCCGGCGGGCGCGGTGGCGACGAGGCGGGTGCTAAGCGAAACCCGGTCATAGGGCCGGTGCGGCTCTTCAGCCAACACGATCAGCCGCAGCGCTCGTTCGACATCGCGCGCAGCCACGGCATCGGCGAGACGGTGCGCGGCCGGCCCTCCGCCGATGACGACGACAGTGCGCGGTGCCGGTTGGCCTTGTGCTGGTTTGATCGCGTCGGAGTACGTCATGACTGCTGCGCTCCTTCTCCTTGGCGGTGAGCACCGGAAAGCGGCACCTGGCCAGCATAGGGACGCGGGATTTCCGAGTCGTTTCGCGGTTGTGTCCGCGCGTTAACGTGCCCGCACCATCGCTTCCCGCCACTGTGAGGTCCTTTTCACGTTGTGGAAACACGCCATGACGACGGATGAAACACGAGCCGCCTAGCGTGGCAGCCATCGCCCGGCTCAGAGGCCGCGCCCGGCTCAGAGGCCGCACGACGAAGGGATCAGCAAATGAGTGCAGTGCAGCTGGAAGCACCGGCAGGGGGGAACGTCGACGCGCAGCCGACGCCGCGAGGCCGCAAGACGGTCTGGGAAAAAGCCTGCAAAGTGAACGAACTCGAACCGTCGTGGGGTGAGGCCGCATTACTTCGGGCCAAACAGATCGCGCTGTTTCTGCTCGGACCCGGCGAAATCTATGCGGTGACCCATCGTGATCCGCACACCGATTCGCAGGTGATGGCGCGCGGCATCGTCGGTTCGAAAGGCGCGCGGCCGACGATCGCATCGCCGTTGCACAAAGAGGTCTACGACCTCGGTACCGGAGAGTGTTTCACCGACCCGAACCTGTTTCTGGAGACCTTCCGTACACGCATCGTCGGCGGATTCATCGAGGTCGAACTGCCGGCCTGACCCGGGGGCCCTGATCGTCGAGCCCTGACCGCCGAGCCCTGACCGCCGAGCCCTGACCGTCGAAAACAGACTCGGGGTCGGGGAACCGGTAGCGTTGCGGCATGGAACCTCTGGCACCCGGGATGCGACGTCTCGGTGCGATCATGCGCCGCCTACCGGGCTCGTCTGTGGCACGGGCGACGCCCGAAGAAATCGCGCGCAACAGTGGCGCAAGCGCACCGGAGTTGATGGCGCTGATTCTGCTGGGAAAGCGGCCCAAGGGTGTGCGCGCCGAGGATCGCAGTATCGACGGGATTCCCATCCGCGTCTACACGCCCGGTGGCACGCCCGGTGGCACGTCCCGTGACCCGTCCGGGGCACGGCCTCTCATCGTCTATTTTCACGGCGGCGGCTTCGTGTTCGGCGATCTGCGCGGCGGCGACTGGATCTGCGGCACTGTGGCACGAGACCTGGACGCGATCGTCGTGTCTGTCGGGTATCGACTGGCCCCGAAACATCCGTTTCCTGCCGGTCTACAGGACAGCTACGCTGGTCTCGTCTGGGCCGCCCGCCACGCACCCGAACTCGGGGCGGATGCCGGAAGGCTCGGGGTGATGGGTGAGAGCGCCGGCGCAAATCTCGCCGCGGTCGTTTCGCTGATGGCCCGCGACGAGAAGGGACCTCTGATCCGGCATCAGGCCATGATGTATCCGGTGACGGGCGCGCGCGACACCGAATCGCGACGGGCCAACGCAGACGCGTTCATCCTAACGGCGGCTGACACGCAGAAGTTCGACGAACTCTACGCAGGCGACCCCAACGACTGGAGAGTGCCGCCGCTCAAGGCGGATTCGTTCGCAGGTCTCCCGGCTGCACTGATCGAGGTGGCCGGGCACGATCCCCTGCGTGATGACGGCGTGCTTTATGCTGAGGCGCTCGAGGCCGCTGGAGTCGAGGTGCTGCTACGCGAATATCCGGCGATGCCGCACGGGTTCCTGAACTTCCCGAGATTCGCGAGAGATGCGAAACCCGCGCTTGCTGCCGTCGTCGAAGCTCAGCTGCACGCACTTCGCGACTGAGACCCATACCCAACTGCCGTCGGTGCGCAGCCTAGACTCGTGGCTGTGCGCATCGATATCGTCACGATCTTCCCCGAGTTCTTCGATGTGCTCGACCTGTCGCTGCTCGGCAAGGCCCGTCAGTCCGGACTGCTCGAACTGAACGTACACAACCTGCGGGATCACGCGCACGACAAGCATCGGACCGTGGACGACACCCCGTACGGTGGTGGCGCCGGCATGGTGATGAAGCCGGAGCCGTGGGGTGAGGTGCTGGATGGCATCCTGCCCGCATCGGATGACCCCCTCGTCATCTTCCCCTCACCGGCGGGTGAGGTGTTCACCCAGGCCATTGCGCGCGAATTCTCGGCGGAACGCCATCTCGTCTTCGGCTGTGGTCGCTACGAGGGTATCGATCAGCGCGTGTTCGACGACACGGCGTCCCGCGCGCGAATGCGATTGGTCAGCCTTGGGGATTACGTGCTCAACGGGGGCGAGGTGGCCGTCATGGCCATGATCGAGGCGCTAGGACGGCTCATCCCCGGGGTGATCGGCAATCCGGAGAGCCTGGTGGAGGAATCGCACGAAGCCCGCCTCCTGGAGTATCCGAGCTACACGAAACCGGCGAGCTGGCGCGACCGCGCGGTTCCCCCCGTGCTGCTGAGCGGCAACCACGGTGCGATCGCGGCCTGGCGACGACAACAGCAACTGGAACGCACCTCGCGCGTTCGCCCCGATCTGATCGACCCCCGATCTGATCGACCCCTGATCTGATCGACCCCTGATCTGATCGACCCCTGATCTGATCGACCCCTGATCTGATCGACGGCGTGTCGGCCGGAGTCGGACTTGTGCTCCCAGCGAACTCCGAGCAGAATCCCGGGTAGTCGCGATTAGCCTGATTCACATGATCGTGCGCCGGGCCCTCTACTACTGGCAGTTCATTGCCGCCGTTGTGCTACCGGTGTGGCTGCTCGTCGGCTGGAGCGTGTTCGCCTCGGGAGGTTCAGGGCTCTTCGGGCTGGTGCTGGTGTGCCCGATTGCGTTCATCGCGCTGCTCGCGATCGCACTGTTGAACTATGCACGGACATCGGTGCGCAGGGCCCGGGCCGTGTCCTGGCGCGATGCGGGCGTTCTCGCGGCCTGGCATCTGTCGATCATCGGTGTCGGGTTCTTCGGGGCGGGCGGCGCGTGGTTCGCGTTCGCAGCGATCATCTTGGCTATCTTCGCGTTCTGGTATGCGCTCTGGGCGCTCGTCACGGATGCGGGCAGGCGGGTGGCTGCTGCCTTTGCGCCGGTGGTGAGTGAGCCGCACCCATCGGCCAACGTCGGCCCGCAGGGCAGCTTCGCCGAGGACGCGACGGTCATCATCGTGCAGGAGAAACCGGCGGACGGAAACAGGCCGGCCGCGCGTTAGGGGCATCGCTTTGCGATTCCCACGCCATCCATGACACAATTGACGATTGTGCCGCGGCCCGGGCTCTGCCACAGGGGAGCCAGCGATAACGGCGGACACATCCCATTGATGACTATTCGCTCGGCGTGCACTGCACCGCACGGGCACGACAGAGCGTTCGACCGGTGGCGGGCGCAGAAAGCGACTCCCCATGCACATTCTCGACCAGGTCGACGCAGCATCGCTGCGCAGCGACATTCCGGCTTTCCGCGCCGGTGACACCGTCAAGGTTCACGTCAACATCATCGAGGGAACGCGCTCCCGCATCCAGGTCTTCCAGGGTGTTGTGATCGGCCGCAGTGGCGAAGGTGTTCGCGAGACGTTCACCGTTCGCAAGGTCAGCTTCCAGGTCGGCGTCGAGCGCACGTTCCCCGTGCACTCCCCGGTGATCGACCACATTGAGGTCGTCACGCGCGGCGACGTGCGCCGCGCCAAGCTGTATTACCTGCGCGAACTGCGCGGCAAGAAGGCCAAGATCAAGGAAAAGCGCGACGCGTAGCCCGCGCCGCTAGCGACTCACGCGTCGGCAACGACGAAACCTGAGCTCCCGATCCTCTAAACTTTGAGTTCGGGAGCTCAGGCGGTTAAATGACAGACGACATTGCATGACAGACGAAACTTTGTCCACTCGGTCCGACCGTGTGGATTCGAACAAGCGCAAGCGGCAGCGTAGCGTCAGGCTCTTCATCAGGGACATCCTGATCATCTTCGTCGTCGCCGTCTTGGTCTCCTTTCTGATCAAGACGTTCCTCGTTCGATCGTTCTACATCCCGTCCGGCTCGATGGAAAGCACTCTGCTGATCAACGACCGCATCATCGTCAACGAGCTCGAACCGAACCTCATGCCGATCCATCACGGCGACGTCGTCGTGTTCACGGATCCGGGCGGATGGCTGCCGCCGGCTGCGCCGGTGAAGCAGAACGCGATCGCTGCCGGAATCGACTGGGCGCTGTCCATCGTGGGACTCTCCGCGCCGGACAGCGATGATCATTTGATCAAACGGGTCATCGGCATGCCGGGTGACCATGTGTCGTGCTGCAACGCTCTCGGCCAGCTCAGCGTGAACGGCGTGCCGCTCAAGGAGCCCTACATTATTGTTCCACCCGGGCAGGTCAACGCCGCATCCGTTTCGTTCGATGTGACGGTTCCCAAGGGTGATCTGTGGGTGATGGGTGACAACCGCTGGGACTCTCAGGACTCCAGCCGCAATCAGAGCCTGCCGGGCAAGGGATTCGTGCCGATCAAGGATGTCGTCGGCCGCGCGATGCTGATCAGTTGGCCGATCAATCGATGGGCGTATCTCGACAACTACCCGGGCGTGTTCCGGGGCATCGAGAGCAACCAGTAATGATCGTCCTGTACTGATCGTCGCGTCATGATCATCACTCCGACCCGCGATTTCGAATGCGCACTTCACTCAAACGGTGTGCGTTGGGTGATCGGCTGTGACGAGGTCGGCCGCGGCGCGCTCGCGGGCCCTGTTGCCGTCGGCATGGTCGTCGTCGACGCCGAGATCGAGGAGATGCCGCCCGGATTGCGCGACTCGAAACTGCTCAGCGAACCGCGGCGTGAAGCACTCGCACCGCTGTGCCGTGCGTGGGCTCGATTCAGTGCTGTCGGTCTCGCCTCTGCGCAAGAGGTGGATGCCGTCGGCATCATCGCCTGCCTCGGCCTCGCCGGCAACCGCGCGTTGACCGCCCTGCATGAACAGGGCGTGCCGATCCAGGACGCGACGGTCATCCTGGACGGCAACTACGACTACCTCGGTTCTTCCCTGCACTCGCCAGCGAGGTCGAGTGCAGGACCGGCGGTCGTGACGCAGATCAAGGCGGACCAGACCTGCGCGTCTGTGGCGGCGGCATCCGTCATCGCCAAGGTGCATCGAGACCGGCTGATGATCGAGCGCGACACGCTCACTCCCGGCTACGGCTGGGCCGGTAACAAGGGCTACGGCAGCGCGGCGCACCTGGCTGCGATCGCCACGCTCGGCGCCAGCGACTTCCATCGCCGCACCTGGCTCAAGCAGGCCACGGCGTAGACTGGAAACACCATGGATGAAGACGAGTTCGACGACTATGACCGCGAGGTCGAGCTTGCGCTCTACCGCGAATACCGGGATGTCGTCGCCCAATTCAAGTATGTGATCGAGACCGAACGTCGCTTCTATCTCGCGAACGAGGTGGACTTCGTGCGGCGCGACACCGAGCACGACTTCTACTTCGAGTTGACGATGAACGACGTGTGGGTGTGGGATGTCTACCGGTCCGATCGGTTTGTGAAGTCCGTGCGGGTGCTGACCTTCAAAGACGTCAACATCGAAGAGTTATCCACAAAAGACTTCGAACTGCCGAAGGAACTCGCACTCGACGAGTAACCTGCCTCTGCGCACTGCAACTCGGCCTCCACAGACAGGCCGATTGTGATTCTTTGGTATGTTCGCATCGGCTGCGCCCTGCGCGTCATCGCCCTCGGGCACCCTCGTAATGGGAGGGCCTCATGGCAGCGAAAGACACACTCGGCAGGCGTGGTGAGAACCTGGCCGCCGACTATCTGCAGGAGCACGGCTATCGACTGATTGATCGCAATTGGCGGTGCAACCAGGGCGAGCTCGACCTGATCGTGGAGCGCGGCGGCGAGACGGTATTCGTCGAGGTCAAGACGCGGAGTTCGCTGGCATTCGGGCATCCGTTCGAGGCGATCACGCCGGTCAAAGTGGCACGCCTTCGGCGCCTGGTGGCCGCGTGGTGCACCGAATCGGAGCAGTTCGTCGGGCGCGTGCGCGTCGACGCCGTCGCCGTGATCGCCTCTGGCGACGACGTCACGATCGAACACCTGGAAGGCGTCGGCTGATGGCGATCGGGCGCACCTACTCCGTGGCATTGCTGGGGCTCGAAGGTTCGATCGTCGAGGTCGAGGCTGACATCTCCAGTAATCTTCCGTCGATCGTGCTGATCGGCCTTCCGGATGCCGCGCTGACGGAGGCGCGCGACCGTGTCCGCGCTGCCGCTGCTAATTCCGGATGCCCTCTCACGGGGCGCAAGCTCACGATCAATCTGTCTCCCGCTGCCCTGCCGAAGCACGGGTCAGGCTTCGACTTGGCAATCGCTCTGGCAAGCCTTGCTGCCGCCGGAGACGTGTCGGCCGATTCCGTCGAAGCGGTTGTGCATCTGGGGGAGTTGGGGCTGGACGGTCGACTGCGGCCGATGGCGGGTATCTTGCCTGCCGTGCTGGCCGCCGCCCGAGCGGGTAAAGGCACTGTGATGGTGCCCGTCGGCAACGCGGATGAGGCCTCGCTGGTCCCCGGCATCAGGGTGCTGCCCGTCGCTTCATTGAGAGAGGCGGCCATTCACCACGGCGGTCGCTACGACCCGATCCCCGTCGATCCACTGATTTCCGGGGTCGAGTCCGACGGTGTCGCGAGCGAGTACGACGTGGCGGACATCGTTGGTAATGACGCCGCCGTGCATGCACTGCTGATCGCGGCTGCAGGCGGCCATCACGTTTTCCTTCTCGGGCCACCGGGCGCAGGCAAGACCATGCTCGCGGAGCGGCTGCCAGGCCTGCTCCCAGACCTGGACGAGCAGGCCGCGCTCGAGGCGACGTCGATCCGGTCGTTGGCTGGACGACAGATCGGTGCAGAGCTGATGACCAGGCCGCCTTTAGAAGCACCGCACCACACGGCGACGGCGGCCGCGATCATCGGAGGCGGGAGTGGGCGCATCCGCCCCGGTGCAGCCGTTCGCGCATCGCACGGAGTGTTGTTCCTCGACGAGGCGCCCGAGTTCGCCACGGCCGTGCTTGACGTGCTGCGCCAGCCGCTGGAATCTGGGCGCATCACAATCCATCGCGCAAACGGGGTTGCGCACTTTCCTGGCAGATTCCAGTTGGTGATGGCCGCGAATCCCTGCCCGTGTGGGCAGTATGGGGCACCGGAGGACACCTGCACCTGCTCGCCGTCGGCCCGGCGACGATATCTTGGACGAGTCTCCGGCCCGCTGATGGATCGAATCGATATCCGTCTGACGCTGCGCAGGGTCACGGCAACGCAGCTGCGCCTTGCCGACGACGCCTCGCGGCCGAACACGGCGACGGCGCGCGTGCGCGTGCTGCAAGCGCGCGAAGCCGCACGGGAACGACTGCGTTCCACGCCGTGGACGATGAACGGTCAGGTCTCTGGGCCGTGGCTGCGGGACCGAGCGCGGCGCCTCGGCTCGACCACTACAGCGAGTCTTGATCGTGCCCTTGAGCGCGGTGGGATCACCATGCGCGGCTACGACAGAACGCTGCGCCTCGCCTGGACCGTCGCCGACATCGAGGGGGCGGATCGCCCGAGCGCGGAACACATCGGTGCGGCGCTGTACTTGAGAAAGGGAATGACCCCATGACGAGCTTCGGATTCGACCAACACACCATCGATCGGCTCATCGCTGCCGTCTGCGATCCGGAGCGACCGCTCGACCGCGCCGAGCGCGATGAGCGGTTCGCCCGCGCCGCCTGGTCCGGCATCGCAGAACCGGGAGACGGCAGCGCCGGGGCCCTGATCGCCGCCGTCGGTCCCGCCGTGGCGTTGCGTTCCGTGCTCGAGGCCTGGCCCATTGACCGGACGCTCAGAGTCGTGGGTGAACTCGACTCGTTCGCGGCGTCGGCACTCGAGCCGGAACTCGCCGGCGCCGTCAAGCGCTGGCAGCCGCGACTGAAGTCCGCTGAGGTGCTGCACGCACTGGAACAGGCTGCACGCGTCGGGGTCAGACTCGTCGCCCCAGCCGACCCCGGCTGGCCCAGTGGACTGGACGACCTGGGTCGGCACGCGCCGGTCACCCTGTGGCTCCGCGGCACGGCCGCGGCCTGCGATCGCCTGGAGAGATCGGTGGCGCTGGTCGGCGCGCGCGCCGCTTCCGGCTACGGGGAGCACGTCACCATGGACGCATCGGCAGGGTTGGTCGAACGCGGTTTCGCAATCGTCTCCGGTGCGGCGTATGGAATCGACGGCATGGCCCACCGGGCCGCGCTCGCGGGAGACGGCACGACTGTGGCGTTCCTCGCAGGCGGTGTCGATCGCTTCTACCCGAGCGGCCATGACGCACTGCTCGGCAGGATCGCGGCCAGCGGCGCGGTCCTGTCGGAGGTGCCGTGCGGTGCCGCGCCGACCAAATGGCGTTTTTTACAACGCAATCGTTTGATAGCGGCCAGCGCGAACGCGACCGTCGTGGTGGAAGCCGGCAGACGAAGCGGGTCGTTGAACACCGCCGGACACGCAGCGGCCCTCGGCCGGCCGCTCGGAGCGGTTCCGGGGCCGGTGACCTCGCCGACCTCGGCGGGTTGTCATCGGCTGATTCGTGACTACGACGCCGTGTGCGTGACCACTGTCGACGAGATGGCAGAACTCGTCGACGGTGTAACGGATGCCGGCGGACCGGTTTCGGGTGATCCGACGTCTGAGGAGACGCGCGTCTTCGATGCTCTGAGCACGCGGTCGGCCCGGGACGTGCAAGATGTCGCAGCGCGGGCGGGGATGGCAGCATCGACCGTGGCAGCAGTGCTTGGCTTGTTGGAGCTGAACGGACGAGTCCGTGAACGCGACAAAGGCTGGGTCCGGGCATCCTGATCGCAGGTCCCCGTGCGGCGTTTGCTGCGGCGTGCTCTGCCGTGGGGTGTCTGGGCGTGGCGGACGGCATCCGCTGCGTTGTACGCGAAGCTGTAAAAGTGGACTTGCGGCAGGCGATCGACGAATTCGCGCTCTATCTGACGGCCGAGCGCGGCTATTCGCCGCAAACGGTTCGCGCGTACCGCGCGGATCTCGCGCAACTGCGTGAGTTTGCCGGCAGTCGGGCAATCGAGGATTCGGATGCACTTTCCCGGGATGCACTGCCGCTGGATGCACCGACGCTGGATGCACTGACGCTCGAGCTCCTGCGCGATTGGCTGTGGCAGGGCGCACAGGCGGGGCTTGCCAAGGCGACGTTGGCAAGGCACTCAGCCACTGCCAGGAGTTTCAGCGCGTGGACGGCCCGCACGGACCACTCCGCGAATGACGCGGGGGCGAGGTTGCGAGCGCCGAAACCGGACCGGAAACTACCACGTGTTCTCACCCGTGCACAGATGGACGACATCCTGCAGAGCCTCGTCGCCGCGGCAGCGGCAGGCGAGGACGCGGTCGCCGTCCGCGATCTTGCCGTGATCGAACTGCTTTATGCCTCCGCGCTGCGCGTCTCGGAATTGACCGGACTCGACATTGACGACGTCGACCTCGATCGGTTGACTGTCCGCGTGCTCGGCAAGGGATCGAAGGAGCGCGTCGTGCCGTTCGGAGTTCCTGCGCGTGCCGCCATCATGGGATATTTGCGGCTGGCACGGCCGGCGCTGCGGTCCGGCGTGCGAGCACCGAATTCCACGGCAGCGCTCTTCCTCGGTGCGCGCGGTGCCCGTCTCGGCACGCGGGCCGTCTACGACCTGGTCGCGGGGATCCTTGCCGAGCTGCCGGGCTCCGGCCCGGCCGGGCCGCACGCGCTGAGGCACACCGCTGCGACCCACCTGCTTGACGGCGGCGCAGACTTGCGCGCCGTGCAGGAACTGCTGGGCCATGCGAGCCTCGGGACAACCCAGATCTACACGCATGTGTCGACACAGCGGTTGGTGGAAAGCTACCGACTCGCGCACCCCCGGGCCTGAGCGCGGCACATTCAGCCCAGCGGCAGGAGGATCGCGCGTTGCGCGCCGCCGAGGAAGAGCAAGGGTGAAACGTACTCGCCGGCCACGCGCACGCCGAGGTGCACGCATCCCGGTTCGCAGTGCCCGCCCGAGCCGACGGCTCCAACGACGTCGCCGGCGCGCACGAGGGTGTGCAGCGCAACGGATCCCACAACGGGTTCCATGCTGATCAGCACACCTGCACTGGTTTGGAGGGTGAGCACCGGCCTGTCGACGACGGTGCCCGCGAAGTACACCTCGGCGTCGGACGGCGCGTGGACGGCTGCACCGGTGCTTGCCTCGAGATCGATGCCGCGGTGCCCGGCGCTGTAGCGGGTCTGCGGGGCCTGAAAACCTGTGAGGATGTGGTGCGGCGGATCAAGCGGCCAACTCCATCCACCCGCCGCATGCGCAGCCGGCTGGTCAGCTCCTGAGCTCACCGCCACGGCGTCGCTGGCCGGCATGCTCAGCAGTGATCCAAGTGCGAGCGCCGCGACGATGCAGGTCCGTGCGCAGCGGGCGGTGCGCCTACGAGGCGAAGGAGTCACGGCCCCAGTCTCATCGCGTAGCGCCGCGCCCAGGACCGACGGGTGCGAATGTGTGGAGAACCGAGCGGCTCTCCGCGCTGTTGGGGGAGATCTTGTTGAGAGCTCACGGGTGGACTACGCCTTGAATAGACTAATATATTGGTATAAGCATCGGAGCGCCACGCCGAATTCGATGCATCGGGGGATTCGAATGCTCTGTACGATCTTTATCGGGAGTAGGAGCGCAGCGCGACACTGCGGCTTGTCCGCACGCTCGTGCCCGTGTGCGATGCCTCGCACAACTTCGCTTTCTGTCACGACTCAGTAACTGCCACAAGCCAAGGGGTGCGGCCATGACGTTCAACGCTTTTCAGGGCACCGGTCGCCGACTCGATCTGGCCCCGACCAACACCATCGCTGATCAGGTTGTTGAGGAGATCCTGCGAGCCATCGACGCCGGCGAATACATGCCGGGCGAGGTTGTCAACGACGTCGACATGGCGGCGCGTTTCGGGGTGTCACGCACCCCCGTACGCGAGGCGCTGCAACGCCTCCGCGTCTTTCGTGTGATCGAGACGGCGGCCAGCAGATACACGCGCATCACGAATCCTGGACGCGAGGCGCTCATTGAAGGTCGCGCGGTCTGGGTTGCGCTGCTCGGTGCTGTCGTAGACGAAATCGCGGTGAATCCGCCGGCGACGCTGCTCGACGCACTCAATCGGAGCATGGCCGACCTGCAACAGGCGCTGGACACCGCGGATGACAACGCTGCCATCGCCAGCGTTTACGCCTACTTCCAAAGCATGATGTCGTACTCCCACAATCGCACCCTGCTGGAATCGTTGAGCGCCTATTTGCACCTGTTCGGACTTGCTGTGCGCTCGGTCGCGGGTCCAGGCCATGCGGGAGCACTGCTGAGAATCCTGTTCGCCATCGACGGAGGCAGTTCCCTTTTGCACGACCTGGCGCTCGCTGTCGGCGCGGGCGATCCCTCGGCATGCCGTGACGTGCTCCGCCGCATACTGGCGATAGACGTTCCCGAGGCGGAGCGTCTCGACCCGTCTGCATGATTCGCGCCTCTCTAGCAGCCGAGGCGGTCGCGGTGTAGCGTGACAAACACGCGCAAGGGGTGGGGGCTCACATGTCCGATTTTCAGACGCACGGCAACGCGGCAGGCGACGACAATTCGCACGTAGAACAACCGCGGCGCGGCAAGGTTATCGGCATCACTCTGGCAGCGGCACTCGGCGGTCTGCTGTTCGGGTTCGACACCTCGGTGATCAATGGCGCCGTCGATTCGATTCAACACACTTTCAGTCTCGGATCGGCAGCGATCGGGTTCACCGTCGCGATCACCCTGCTCGGCTGCGCGGTCGGCGCCTGGTTCGCCGGACAACTTGCCGACGCGTTCGGGCGTAGGCCTGTGATGGTGATCGCAGCGATCCTCTTCGTCGCGAGCTCGATCGGATCGGGCCTTGGCTTCGCCGACTGGGAACTCAGCACGTGGCGGTTCATTGGCGGCCTCGCGATCGGCATCGCATCGGTGATCGCCCCGGCATACATCGGCGAGATCGCCCCCGCGAAGATGCGCGGTGCCTTGAGTTCTCTGCAGCAACTGGCGATCACACTCGGCATCTTCATCGCACTGCTGTCTGACGCCGCGCTGGCCGGACCGGAGGGCAACGCGATGCGTGAGCTCTGGTTCGGCGTGCCGGCCTGGCGCTGGATGCTGTTGGTCGGCGTCGTCCCGGCCGTCGTCTACGGAATTCTCGCGCTGAGCATTCCGGAGTCGCCGCAGTTCCTGATCCGCAAGGGCAAGAACGACGAAGCCCTCGCCGTCGTGAGGGATGTCACGGGCGCTGCTGACCCGGAAAGTCGACTGGTCGAAATTCAGGAGAGCCTCGAAATGCAGCGGCGCGCCAGCTACCGCGATCTGCGCGGGAAAGCGTGGGGGCTGCAGCCGATCCTCTGGATCGGCATCGGGATGGCCGCGTTCCAGCAGCTCGTCGGCATCAACGCGATCTTCTACTATTCGACGACGCTGTGGAGTTCCGTCGGTTTCAGCAAGAGCGACTCCTTCACCACCTCCGTCATCACGTCGGTGATCAACGTCGTTCTGACCTTCGTCGCGATCTTCTTCGTCGACAGGGTGGGACGCAAGAAGCTGCTGCTCATCGGGTCTGCCGGCATGTTTGTTGGGCTACTGGCTGCTGCAATCTCTTTCGCAAATGCGACGGGCTCCGGCTCAAACATCCACCTGGGCGCACCATGGGGTCCGGTCGCGTTGATCGGCGCGAACCTGTTCGTGATCTTCTTCGCCGCGACCTGGGGTCCGGTCATGTGGGTCGTGCTCGGCGAGGTCTTCCCGAACAAGATCCGCGGTCTGGGCCTCGGCATCGCAGCCGCGTTCAACTGGATCTTCAACTTTCTCGTCACCCTGCTGTTCCCGATCTTGAGTGCAGCAGTCGGGCTCGGGTTCGTCTATGCCGGGTTCGCGTTCTTCGCGGTGCTGTCGTTCTGGTTCGTCAGCGCCCTGTTGCCCGAGGTCACCGGACTCGAGCTTGAAGACAAAGGCAAGCTCGGCCACATCCATAAAGAGCGCACCGTCACGAACTGACCACACCCTCGCAGATGTTATGATTCTTCTTGCACCTCGCACGTCGGGGTGACTACGCGTGCCCACAATGCCGTCCACGAAGTGCTGATAATCCAGCGCTGATCACCGTGTGACAGCAGAGGCAGTCGCATCCACCGGTCCCCGATGAATATGTATGTATGAAAATCGGGGCGGATGTCTGTCGGGCACCAGGAGTGGGATCGACCGATCCGCACAATAAACCGAATGACATCGTTGCAGCCGTGCGCTGTGCGCTGTCAAGACAAGGAGAACGGCCATGGCCGTCGTAACAATGCGCCAGCTGCTCGACAGCGGCGTCCACTTCGGACACCAGACCCGCCGCTGGAACCCGAAGATGAAGCGCTTCATTCTGACGGAGCGCAGTGGCAGCTACATCATCGACCTGCAGCAGTCGCTGACCTACATCGACAAGACCTACGACTTCGTCAAGGAGACCGTCGCACACGGCGGAACGATCCTGTTCGTCGGCACCAAGAAGCAGGCACAGAACGCGATCTCAGAGCAGGCGACCCGCGTCGGCCAGCCCTATGTCAACCAGCGTTGGCTCGGTGGTCTGTTGACCAACTTCCAGACCGTTTCCAAGCGTCTTGCCCGCATGAAGGAGCTCGAGGAACTCGACTACGAGGGCACGACGAGCGGCTTCACCAAGAAAGAGCTTCTGATCAAGAAGCGCGAACTGGACAAACTGCACAAGTCGCTCGGCGGCATCCGCAACTTGACCAAGACGCCGAGCGCGCTGTGGGTCGTCGACACGAAGAAGGAGCACCTCGCGATCGACGAGGCCAAGAAGCTGGGCATCCCGGTCATCGGCATCCTCGACACGAACTGTGACCCCGATGAGGTGCAGTACCCGATCCCGGGCAACGACGACGCCATCCGTTCCGTCAGCCTCCTGACACGGATCGTGGCCGACGCTGCGGCCGAAGGCTTGATCCAGCGTCACCAGAAGCCCGAAGAGGGCGAAGAGCCGGCGGAGCCGCTTGCTGAGTGGGAGCGCGAATTGCTGCAGGCATCCGAGAGCGACACGCCGACGCAGTCCAGCGCGGACACCGACAAGGTTGCAAACCTCGATGAGGCCAAGAAGGAGGCGGCAACCGCGGAGGTCGCCACCCCTGAAGAGGTCGAAGCAGCCGACGCGGACGAGAGTGCAGCCGACGAGCCCGCAGCCGACGATGCGGCAGCCGACGAAGCAGTGGCCGACGAAACCGCCAGCGACGAGACAGCGGCCGACGAGACCGTGGCCGACGAGAAGGCCGCCGAGCCCGCCGTCGAGACCGAGTAGACGTTTTCTTCAATTCAAGGAGTTCACAAGTAATGGCAAATTTCAACGTTGCCGATGTCAAGACGTTGCGCGAGCAGCTCGGCACGGGAATGGTCGACACCAAGAACGCGCTCGTCGAGGCGGAGGGCGATCTTGAGAAGGCGACGGAGATCCTTCGACTGAAGGGTGCGAAGGGCAACGCGAAGCGTGCCGATCGCTCCACCAGCGAGGGGCTCGTCGCGGCGAAGGAGAATGGCAACACCGCGACGCTCATCGAGCTGGCCTGTGAGACCGACTTCGTCGCAAAGGGTGAGAAGTTCATCGCACTTGCCGACGCCGTGTTGAACGCAGTGTCTGCCGCCGGCGCGACGAGTGTCGAAGCAGCACTGGCCGCGCCCGCGGCCACGTCAGCAGGAACGGGCACCGTCGCCGAGCTGATCGACGGCGAGGCCGCGATCCTCGGTGAGAAGATCGAACTGCGTCGCATCGCGGTCGTCTCCGGCGAGCACTTCGCGATTTATCTGCACAAGACATCGAAGGACCTGCCGCCGCAGGTCGGCGTCATTGTCGGTTATAGCGGGTCGGACGCAGAGACGGCCCGCAGCATTGCACAGCACATCTCGTTCGCCAACCCTGAGTACCTCGCCCGCGACGACGTTCCAGCGCACGCCGTCGAGAACGAGCGCCGCATCGTTGAGGAGATCTCACGCAACGAGGGCAAGCCCGAGGCGGCGCTTCCGAAGATCATCGAAGGCCGCCTGCACGCCTACTTCAAGCAGGTCGCACTGCTGGAGCAGGACTACGCGAAGGACAACAAACTCGCTGTCAGCACCGTTCTAGCCGACGCCGGTTTGACTGTCACCGGCTTCGTCCGGTTCAAGGTCGGCGCCTAGCACGCGGTGGAATGAGGCCCGGATCGATTCGATCCGGGCCTTGTTCGTCTGCGCGACCCAGTAGTTTTAAGCAGACCGATGGGAAGGGTGTACAGACATGGCGGAACTACCGAAGAGGCGTCGAGTCCTTCTCAAGCTTTCCGGAGAGGCGTTCGGAGGCGGCTCACTCGGCGTGAATCCGGATGTGGTCAGCGCTCTCGCACGGGAGATCGCGCGTGCGGCAGAAGACGTCGAAGTTGCGATCGTCGTCGGTGGAGGCAACTTCTTCCGCGGTGCAGAACTCAGCCAGCGCGGCATGGATCGTGGACGCGCGGACTACATGGGCATGCTCGGCACGGTGATGAACGCGTTGGCGCTTCAGGACTTCCTGGAGCAGGCCGGTGCGGCCACTCGTGTGCAGTCTGCGATCGCGATGACCCAGGTCGCCGAGCCGTACATCCCCCGTCGTGCGGAACGCCACTTGGAGAAGGGACGCGTCGTCATCTTCGGCGCCGGAGCAGGACTGCCCTACTTTTCCACAGACACGGTCGCGGCGCAGCGCGCGCTGGAGATCGATGCCGACGTCGTACTGGTCGCCAAGAACGGCGTGGACGGTGTGTACAGCGACGACCCGCGGACGAATCCGGACGCGGTGAAGATCGAGCGCATCACCTATCAGGATGCCCTGCAGAAGGGACTCAAGGTGGTCGATTCGACAGCGTTCAGCCTCTGCATGGACAACGGGATGCCGATGCAGGTGTTCGGGATGCAGCCGGAGGGCAACGTGACCGCTGCGATTCTCGGCAAGGCGCTCGGCACGTTGGTGTCCAACTAAGCTGGACCCAATCGATCTTTCAAAGGAGTGACCGTGATCGCGGACGTACTTTCGGCAGCGGCCGAGCGCATGAGCAAAGCCGTCGAGGTGGCGAAGGATGACTTCGCAACCGTGCGAACCGGCCGTGCGAATCCGCAATTGTTCCAGAAGATCCTGGTCGACTATTATGGCTCGGCGACCCCGCTCGGGCAGCTTGCGTCCATGCAGAATCCGGAAGCCCGGATGCTCGTCATCACGCCGTACGACAAGACGGCGCTGAAGGACATCGAGAAGGCGATCGTGGCCACCCCGAACCTCGGGGCGAACCCGAGCAACGACGGCACGATCATTCGTGTGACGATGCCGGAGCTCACGGAGGAGCGTCGTCGCGAATACGTGAAAATCGTGCGCAGTAAGGCGGAGGACGCCAAAGTATCCGTGCGCAACGTTCGACGCAAGGCCAAGGATGAGCTCGACGCGTTGAAGACCGAAGTCGGAGACGACGAGGTGGCGCGCGGTGAGAAGGAGCTGGAGCAGATCACCAAGCGTCATGTGGATGCCATCGACGGGGCCCTCGTGCGCAAGGAAGCAGAACTGCTCGAGGTATAGGCAGCCATGGCGAACGATCCGTCGAAGGATCCGGAAAGGCCGGAGGCGCCCGCGGGAGCCGGTCACTTATCGCACGCCGAATTCAGAGCACAGGTGAAGTCGACCCGCGCCGAGATCGAGCGAGGGATGCAGGCGACGAAAGCGCAACTCGACGCCACGAACGAGCGTATCCAGGCACGCACAGGCCGCAATCTGATTCTGGCCGTCCTGATCGGTCTCGCGTTCGGCGCTGTGCTGCTGATCAGCCTGATCTTCGTCAAGGAGATCTTCATCGTGGTCGCGGCCGCGTGTGCGGCATTCGCCGCCTTCGAGTTGACTCATGCGTTGCGCGGCGCCGGCTATGTGCTGCCGCGAACCCCGACGGTGATCGCGGCCGTTGCGATCATCGCGGCCGCGTACTACGGGCAGGAGACTGGTCAGCTGATCGCACTCGGTGCCGGGCTCGTGCTGTGCTGGGGGTGGCGTCTCGGCATGGCGCTCGCTCCCGCCTATCGCCGACACTGGCGCACGCTCATCAGAGATCTCGGCGCGATCGCTCTGGTGCAACTGTATGCAGCGCTGCTGGCGAGCTTCTCCATGCTGCTGTTGGAGAAGGACGGCGGCCAATGGTGGACACTCGCGTTCATCGTGCTGGTCGTCGCGGCGGACACCGGTGCGTACGCGAGCGGCTTGCTCTTCGGCAAGCACCCGATGGCCCCGTCGATCAGTCCGAAGAAGACCTGGGAGGGGTTCGCCGGTGCGGCTGTGACGAGTGTGATCGCCGGCATCCTGCTTGCTGTCTTTATGGTGCACCAACCGCTCTGGTTCGGCATCATCTTCGGTGTGGTAATCCTTCTGACGGCCACTCTCGGTGACCTCGCAGAGTCGCTGATCAAGAGAGACATCGGCGTGAAAGACATGAGTTCGTGGCTGCCAGGCCATGGCGGATTCCTGGACCGGCTCGACTCGATCCTGCCCTCCGCGGTCGCCGCATACGCGTTGTTCCGGATATTCGGCTAGAGGATTTGGCACAATAGGGCGGTGAGCACCTTCCCAACGGCCCGAAAATCCAAGCCAGGCTACAAGACCGCAGAAGTTGACGCGTTCCTCCAGCGCGCCCGTGCCGCATATGACGGCACCGACCCCGATGTTGCACCGCTCACGGCGGAGGAGATCCGGCACACAGCGTTCTCGATGCACAGGGGCGGGTATGCCACGGAGCTCGTCGACGCGGCCCTGGAACGGCTTGAGGACGCGTTTGCCGGCCGCGAACGCGAGCACGCCATGACGGATGCCCGGCGGCAGCAGCTCCTCGACGACGCGCGTGCGACAGCACAGGTGATCATCAACCGGCTGGGTCGCGAAGAGGGGCAGCGCTTCGCTCGGACGAGCTTTCTGTCACAGGGATACAACCGAGCGGATGTGGACCGGTTTGCGAAGCGCCTGCTGCGCTATTTTCGCGATGGCAAACCAATGAGCGTCGACGAGGTGCGCACTGCGGTCTTCCGGCCAAGACGCGGCGGTTACCGTGAAATTCAGGTCGATCTGCTCCTGGACAGCGTGACGGATGTGATGCTGGCTGTTCGCTGAGTTTGTGTGTTCGGGTTGGCATGACGCCGCAATCTTCGTTATGGTTTTGTGATCGTGGGTAGACATCAAGGAACTACGGCGCCCCTTGGACCGGTGAAACCGGAAGGGGTTGTCCGCCGGGGACCCCACTCCCACGTTTTATCCGCAGCGGCGGATCCGGGGCGAACCCATAGAAAGGCATCGGCGCCTGCGCAGCCGCAGGGTGGTCGTGCCGCTCGCGAGCAACGTCGCAAGCGGTCGCGTCCGTTCTTCGTCAGCCTTGCTTTTTTGGCTGCAATCGGTTTTCTGCTGGTGAACATCGTCGACCCGTACTCGGGGGCGACGGCGTCGCCTGACTTCGCCATCGGGCACAGTAACCGCTTCGAGGGCCAGCCGATCCAGGATCTTGCCGTTTCCAGCGGTTACGCCAACACGGTGACCCGTGAGACGTACACCGTGAAAGAAAAGCCGAAGCCCCCGCCGGTCGTCGTGGCCCCGGCAGCGTCGTCGAGTTCGAGTTCCAGTTCGAGCTCAAGCGGTGCGCCCGCGGTGGGCACGCCGAACCCAGGAAGTGCGCAGGCGTACGCGCTGACAGCGTTGCAAGCGCGCGGCATGGGTACAGACCAGTTCAACTGCTTGGTCGCGCTCTGGAATCGCGAGTCCGGTTGGAACGTCTACGCCTACAACGCCGGCAGCGGGGCTTACGGCATTCCGCAGGCACTGCCTGGCAGCAAGATGGCCACTGCGGGGCCCAACTGGCAGACGAACGCCGAGACTCAAGTCAACTGGGGCCTCGGGTATGTGATCGGCCGTTACGGAACGCCGTGCGGCGCCTGGTCGCACTCCGAGTCGACCGGCTGGTATTAGCCCCAGACTCGGCTCAGCGCGTCTGACCGTCGACCTGATCTTCTAGACTGGACGCATGCCGCGCAGCAACCGACCCCGCGGGCGCAAACTCCCGCCGGGCCACACCACCTCGCAGGCTGACGAAGAAGAGTTGTCATTGAACCATCTCATGTCGGGGTGGCGGCGCACGGAGCACCGGCGCGGTTTCGTATGGAACGTACAACCGGTTTCCTCTGCTCATGCGGTCAAGACCTACGTCTGCCCCGGCTGTGAATTAGAGATCGATCCCGGCGTGGCTCACCTGGTCGCTTGGCGGGCGGATGGCGTACTCGGTGACGCCTCGGACATCGCGGCGCGCCGACACTGGCATACACACTGCTGGAAGGTGAGTTGACCGCGATGACCGGAATGCAACAGTCGGAGTCGCGCCAGTCGGAGTCGCGTCCGTCGCCGTCGCAGCAGCCGGCAGAGATCCGCGGCGGCATCGAGCTGCCGGCACGCCGTGAAGACATCGAGTTGCACACGGAGGACGGACTGACGCTCGTCGGCGAACTCGCCCTCCCGCTCGACGATGTGCCGATCGCAACACTCGTGACGCTGCATCCGCTGCCGACCGCCGGTGGCTTCATGGATTCACACATCCTGCGAAAGGCGGCGGCACGATTGCCTGCGCTGGCCGATCTTGCCGTCCTGCGCTTCAATACGCGTGGTACACACTCGCCGCGCGGCACCAGTGACGGCGGCTTCGACGGAGGCGTCGCAGAGCGTTTCGACCTCGCAGCAGCCATGGCGTTCGTTCGCGAGCGCGGACTTCCGCACCCGTGGCTCGTCGGATGGTCCTTCGGCACAGAAATCGCGCTGAAATACGGCAGGGAACATCCGATCGACGGCGCCATTCTGCTGTCACCACCGTTGCACAGGGCCACGGACGCTGAGCTGGCCGCGTGGGCGGATGACACACGCCCGCTCATTGCGATGATTCCGGAGCACGACACCTATCTGCAGCCGGAGGAGGCTCGCCGCCGCTTCGCGATCGTGCCGCACGCGCGGGTGATCGCCGTCGAGGACGGCAAACACCTCTGGGTGGGGGAGAAACTCACCCGCCGCGTGCTGACCGAAATCGTGAACGTGGTCAATCCGGCCGCACTTCCATTGCCGACGCAGTGGCCCGCCACCTGACGGCTGCGCGGCGTTACAGTTCGTTCTGGTGCGGAATGACGACCTGCTTGATGATCAGCATGATCGACGCGGCGACCGGAATCGCGATCAGGGCGCCGAGGACGCCGAGCAGTGAGCCGCCGGCCAATGCCGCAATCACGACGACCGCACCCGGCACGGAGACCGCACGGTTCATAATGTTCGGACTGAGCACGTAGGCCTCGATCTGCATGTAGATGACGTACCAGATTGCGGCAACGAGGGCTGTCAGCGGCGACGCGAGTAGCAGCGAGAGCAGAACGATGACCACCGATCCGCTGAGCGTTCCCACGAGCGGGATCAGCGAGAACAGGAACGCGATCACCGCGAGCAGCAGCGGGAACGGTGCGCCGATGATCGTCAGGAAGATCGCGCTCAAGATGCCGTTGCACAGCGCGAGCGTGACCTGCCCCATCACGTATTTGCCGACGGAATCCGAGATCTGCTCGGCCAGGTCGGAGAAGCGAGCCCGCTTCGATGCCGGAACGAGCTGATAGGTCGCGCGCTTGATGTTGTTGAGTGATGCGGTGAAGTAGAGCGTCAGAATGAGCACGATGACGCCGCCGAAGAAACCGCTGACGATGCCGATCCCGGCCTGCAAGATGCCTCCCGTGATCCCGCCGACATTCTTTTGGATGTACGCCCACGCCTGCTGCAGCGCGGTATCGAAATTGACGGCGGGGAACTGGTGTTGGAGATCGTGATACCAGGTCTGATAGGTGCCCGTCTGCACGAACTGGGTGACCTGCTTGACCAACTGGGTCGACTGGTCGACGATGATCGGGACGATCGCCCAGACCAGCAGGGACAGCAGGCCGATCAGCACGACGACAACGATCAGCAGCGCGGCCCAGCGGGGCAACTTCCTGCGCTCGACGAAGCCGACGATCGGTTCGAGTCCGAGTGCGAGAAACAGTGCTGCGCCGATATAGGTCAGCACCGTGGACAGGCTCACGATCGACGCGAGGATGAACATCGCGAGGCCGACCCCCAGCGTTCCGATCAAGCCGATACGGAACGCGTTCTGGATCCTCATCCGGTTATCCCCGCTTCATCGTCAGCTGTTGTCCGCAGCGACCTGCTCTGCCTGAGTCAGGACCCCCCTCAGAGACTCGAAGTAGCCTGCGACAGCCTCGCGCTCGATCTTAATCTGTGAAAGCCGCTCCTCGGCGTCCGACACGAGATTTCGGGTGCGCTCGTCCGCTTCTTCGATGATCGCTTTGGCGCGGTCCTCTGCGCTGCGCACGATCTGCTGCGCTGTCACCTCGGCGACCTTGCGGGCGTTCTTGACCTCTGCCCGGGCATCAGCCTCGACCGATTCGGACTCTTCACGCGCTTGCGCAGTGCGCTTGATCGCTTCGGCCAGCTGGTGATTGGCGTCGTCCAGGTAGTGCTGGGTCTGCGCGACGGCATCCTGATGGTTCTTCAGGTGTTCCTTCTCCGCTTCGTCGGCACGCGCCTTGAGTTCGACATCGAGATCGATGCGCGCCTGTTCTGCCTCGTGCTCGCGGTGCTGGGTCTCGGCGAGGATCGTCGCGCGCGTCGTCGCGAGTTCTGCTTCGAGCGCACTTTTGCGCTGTTCGCTACTGCGAGCGAATTCCGCCTGCGCGTTGCTGGTCTCGTTCTCGAGGTCGGACCGGCGCTGATCCGACTCGCGGTCGAGGGCCGCCCTGGCCTGCTCGATCTCATTGGCCAGATCGATGCGTGCCTGTTTGGAATCTGCCGCGATGTCCAACCGCGACTGCTCGCTCTCGCGCGCCAGAACGGCGCGTGCCTTGTCGACCTCGGCTGCGACCTCTGCGCGCTGCGCAGCCACCTCGCGTGCCAGAGTGGACCGCACCTGCTCGGTCTCGGCGCCTAACCCGGCCGCGGTCTCACGGGCCTCCGCCGCTTCGCGCATCGCCACTGCTTTGAGCTCGGTGGCCTCGCGCTCCATCTCGGCCCGTGCCGCTGCGGACTCTCGTTTGCTCGTCGCGCGCAACTCGGCGGCCTCTGTTGCGACGGCACCGCGGATGGCTGCAGCTTCGCGAAGCGCGTCCTGGTTCAGCTGGTCGCGCTGATGCTTCGCCTTCGCAACGATTTCGTTTGCTTCGATCTGGGCGTCTTGCACCGTGGTCTCGGCGTGGGCGTGCGCATCTGCCAAAATGCGGTCGGACTGCTCTGCGGTGGTGCGGCGCGCCTTCTCGATTTCCACAGCGACGACTGCGCGGAGCTTCTCGGCGTCGATGTCGGCCTGGGCGATCATCCGGGTCGACTGTTCTTCGGCGACGCGCAGCGTATTCTCCAGCTTGGTCCCCAGTCCGGAGAACGTCGGAGAGCCTACTTCTTCGATCTCGGCATTGAGCTCTTCAAGGCGGACATTCAGACGCTTGATCTCCTTCGCGGAGTCCGCACCCTGCGTGTTCGCTTTGATCAGCTCCCTGCGCAAGTCTTGGAGGGCCTTGTCGACCTCATCCTTGTCGTAGCCTCGGAAGACCTGGGTGAACTCTGACTCGTCGGTGGGCACTAGATACCTCTCCCGTGTAATGGGGTGTGTGGGGGCGCAGGCCGGGGGTGTCTGCAGGCTCATCCGATCCTAGTCGTGGCGAGCGACTGCTGCATCTACGTGCGGTTCAGAGATCTGTCATACGCCTCCCAGTGTGAGCCGGTAGCCTTGACTGTCTTTGATTGTTGCGGTGCGCGTCGACGACTCGGCGCGCACTGGTGCGGTTTCAACCCGATTGGGTGCATCCGGCGCCCGACCGCACGTCGGCTCCCTGTCACACACGGCGGGGTTTCGAGCCGGCTGACAACGCAGGAGGAGCTTTCGTGCGTCTAGTTTTGGCCATCGTGACCTTTGTGGTCGCCGCGGCATTGATCGGCATCGGTATCGCCGAGAGAACCATCTGGGCGTCGCCGAGCAGCCTCGTGGCCCAGACCACCGTCACCGGTGGCGCACCGTTCACCGTCATCGACGGTGCCGTGCTGAACTCCCACCCCGGTCAGCAGACCCTGTTGGTCAATGGTGCGAAGCAACCGTTCGTCGCTTATGGGCGCACCGCAGACGTGAAGGCCTGGTTGGGTGACGAGCGATACGCGAAGCTGTCGTACAAGCCGGGCACCAACGCGCTGACTGCCAACATCGTGACACCGAAGGCCGGGTCTGACGTGTTCTCGAGCACCATGCCTGCTCCTGCGGCAACCGCGAGTCCGAGCTCGACGCCGACCCCGTCCGCGACTCCGTCGCCGTCCAGTACATCGGGCACGACGGGCACCAGCGCGAAACAACCCGGGCCGAACCCCGTCGGCTCCGATCTGTGGCTCGAGCAGTTCGTCGGCCAGGACGCTGCGATCACCAAGATGAATGTTCCGGACAGCATTAGCGTGATCATCGCCAGCGATGGCACGGCGGCCGCACCGAACTCGGTCGCTGTGGTGTGGCCGTTGGACAATTCGACGCCCTGGTCCGGCCCGCTCATCGTCGGCGGAGGCATCCTGTTGCTGGTCGGGCTGATCCTCTACCTGTTTGCACTGCGAGGCATGCGCCGAGCGCGCGGCCCACGACGCAACAGCGGAGGCCCGAAGCCGCCTAAGCTGCCGCGATCGGCGAAGTACAAGCCGACGGATACGCTCGACCCGGCTCCCACCGGGCGACGTGCCATCCGACGGAGGGTGGCTATCGTGCCGATCGCCGTCATCGGCTCGCTCCTGTTCACGGGCTGCACCGCTCAGTACTGGCCCGATTTCGGGTCGGCGGCGACACCGAGCAAGACGACGACTCCGTTGGCCACAGACATTCCGGGACAAGGCAAAGGCGCGTTGCCGCCTGCCGTCACCGCTCCGCAGCTCGATGACATCGTCACGCGCATCTCGACGGTCGCCGCCGAGGCCGATTCGAAGCTCAACGCAGACCTGATCAAGACCCGCTTCGTCGGCCCCGCGTTGCAGGAGCGTACCGCGAACTACATCATCCGCGCGAAGAAGTCCGATGCTGCGGCGCTGCAGGCGATCCCGGCGGGTCCGGTCGTGGTGGGTGTCCCGCAGGCGACGGACACCTGGCCTCGCGTTGTCGCCGCGGTCGTACAAGACAAGGCGAATGCGAAGAGTGCGCCGATCGATCTGGTCATGGTTCAGCAGACCCCGCGGGACAACTACCGGGTCGAGTACGCCATCACGTTGCAAGCGGATGCGAAGGTCCGCGACCTCGCGCCGGTCACGATCGGCGCGTCGCTCGTGCCGCCGGACTCGAAACTTCTGAAAATTTCGCCCAAGGCGCTCGGGCAGGCATACAGCGACGTTCTGATGCGCGGCGCCACGAGCAAATTTGCGGACCTTTTCGACGAGAAGTCCGACGGCTTGAGCTCGCAGGTCGGTGCTGACTTCAAGGCGAAGCAGATGTCCGAACTCGCGAAGACCGCGAGCCTGACCTACACCTCCGGGGACGGCACCGGCGACCCGATCGCCCTCGCCACTAACGACTCTGGAGCACTCGTCGCAACAAGCGTGACCGAAACCGCGACCGTCAAGGTCGTCGAGTCGGGCGCGCGGGTCAGCGCAGGCGATGCGACGGCGGCACTGGCGGGCGTCACAGACAGCGGCACCGGCTTGGCGACGACCTACGGCTACCAGCTACTGTTTTATGTGCCCCCCGCAGATTCGAGCCAGCCGATCAGGCTGCTCGGATTCAGCCAGGCGCCGATCTCAGCGAAGGAGACCTAATGAGTGACGCAATGCCCCCAACGGCCGGACTTCGAGGCGCAGTCGACCTGTCACCACTTGTGAACCCGCCTGCGGCCACCACGGCGACCGGCGGGAGCAGCGCACCCGGCGAGGCGACAACGCTGCCGGGGCTGGTGTTCGACGGCACAGACGCAAACTTCTCGCAATTCCTCGACCTGTCGATGACTATTCCGGTGATCGTCGACCTCTGGGCAACCTGGTGCGAGCCGTGCAAGCAGCTCTCACCCATCTTGGACAAATTGGTCACGGAGTATGCCGGCCGCTTCGTGCTGGTCAAGGTCGACGTCGATGCCAATCCGCAGTTGAGCCAGGCGTTCCAAGCACAATCGATCCCGACCGTCGCTGCCCTGATCGGCGGACGTCCCGTTGCACTGTTCACAGGCGCAATACCCGAGGCTCAAGTTCGCGAGGTCTTCGTGCAGGTGCTGGAGCTCGCGCAGCAGAACGGCGTCACCGGGCAGGCGCACGTGGACACACCGGACGCCGACGAAACGCAGGCGGAACCCGCCGAGCCCGTCGTCGAGCCACTCCCTCCTCTGCACCAGGAGGCGTACGACGCCATCGAGCGCGGCGATTACGATGCAGCGGCAGCGGCATACCGCACCGCGATCGCACAGAATCCACGTGATCACGACGCCGTCGCCGGGCTGGCTCAAGTTGGGCTGCTGGGTCGATTGAATGGCCGCACGCTGGACGAGATCCGCAGCGCGGCAGCGGCGCAGCCGCAGGACATCGATGCCCAACTCGCCGTGGCCGACCTCGACCTGTCCGGCGGTCACGTCGAGGATGCATTCGATCGCGTACTGACCCTGTATCCGACGCTCGATCCGGCCGGCAAGAACCTCGCTCGCGAGCGCCTGCTTGAATTCTTCGAGGTCGTCGGCGTCACGGACCCACGCGTTTCACAGGCAAGGGCGCGGCTGTCCGCGCTGCTCTACTGAGCCAACCGAGCTGAGCCAACCGAGCTAAGCGCGCGGCCGCAGCCAGAGGCCACCGAGTGGTGGCAGCGTGAGTTCTGCCGACGCGGGTCGCCCACCCCACGGTTCGTCGGTGGCTGTCACCGTGCCGAGGTTGCCGACGCCGGAACCGCCGAAGTTTTCGGCATCCGTATTGAGCAACTCCTCCCATTCGCCGGCGAACGGCAGGCCGACCCGATAGCCGGTGTGCGGATTGCCCGAGAAGTTCATCAACACGGCGATCGGATGCCCGTCATCCCAGCGCAGGAACGACACGACGTTGTTGCGTGCGTCGCCTCCGTCCAGCCACTCGAAGCCTCGCGGGTCATTGTCGTAACGCCACAGTGCCGGATTCTCGCGATACAGCCGGTTCAACTGCCGCACGAGGTCGAACAGGCCGCGGTGGCTGGGCTGGTCCAAGATCCACCAATCAAGCCCGCGTTCTTCGCTCCATTCGCTGGGCTGACCGAACTCCTGGCCCATGAAGAGTAGCTGCTTGCCGGGGTGCGCCCACATGAACGTGAGGTATGCGCGCACGTTCGCCAACTGCTGCCAATGGTCGCCCGGCATCTTCGACAACAGTGATCCCTTGCCGTGGACGACCTCGTCGTGGCTGATCGGGAGCATGAAGTTCTCGCTGAACGCGTAGACGAACGAGAAGGTGATCTCGTTGTGGTGGTACGAGCGGTACATCGGGTCTTCGTGGATGTACTGCAGCGAATCGTGCATCCAGCCCATGTTCCATTTGATGCCGAAGCCGAGGCCGCCGCTCGTGGTCGGCGCAGTCACGCCGCCCCAGCTGGTCGACTCCTCTGCGATCATCACGATCCCGGGATTGCGCTTGTATGCCGTGGCCGTGGCTTCCTGCAGGAACGCGATCGCTTCAAGATTCTCGTTGCCACCGTAGATGTTCGGTTCCCACTGCCCGTCTTCGCGGGAGTAGTCGAGATACAGCATCGACGCAACCGCGTCGACACGGAGGCCGTCCACATGGAATTCCTCCAGCCAATACAGGGCGTTTGCCACGAGGAAGTTGCGCACCTGCGGGCGGCCGAAATCGAAGACCAGCGTTCCCCAGTCCTTCTGCTCTCCGCGCCGCGGATCTGGATGCTCGTACAGCGCAGCACCGTCGAAGCGTGCGAGTGCCCATTCGTCTTTCGGGAAGTGGCCGGGAACCCAGTCCATCAGCACTCCGATGCCGGCCTGGTGCAGCCGGTCGATCAGGTGACGGAGGTCGTCCGGATGTCCGAATCGGCTGGTCGGTGCGAAGTATCCGGTCACCTGATAGCCCCACGATGGGCCGAACGGATGCTCGGCAAGCGGCAAGAACTCCACGTGCGTGAAGCCGAGCTCGTTGACGTATTCGATCAACTGGTCGGTGGCCTCACGATAGCTGAGTCCTGGTCGCCAGGAGCCCAGGTGTAGTTCGTACACGCTCATCGGCCCATCGTGTGGATCGGACCGCGTGCGTGCGCGCATCCACTCGGCGTCCGACCAGTCGTGGTGACTCTGTACGACGATCGACGCTGTGGCGGGGGACTGCTCCGCATACCGTGCCATCGGGTCCGCTTTGCGTAGCACAGCGCCGTCCGCAGCGATCAACTCGAACTTGTACAAGGCCCCGGGGGCGACGCCAGGCACGAACAATTCCCACACCCCGCTGGCACCCATGCTGCGCATGGCGTGCCGTGTTCCGTCCCAGTCGTTGAAATCGCCGATCAGTCGAACGGCGCGGGCGTTCGGCGCCCAGACAGCAAAGGATGTGCCTGCGATGCTGGCCATCACACCGGCGTGCTCGCGATAGTGCGCGCCGAGCACATCCCAGAGGCGCTCGTGGCGACCTTCGCCGATCAGGTGCAGGTCGAGCTCGCCGATCGACGGCGCATACCGATACGGATCGTCCTCCGTCCAGGTCGGCGCGTGCGGGTAACGGGCTTCGATCAGGTAGTCGTCGGGCCCGAGCACGCTCAACCCCTGCCACACACCGTGACCGATGTGGCCGAGCGAGATGCGCGCCCCCGTGTTGGTGACCGCGCTGACCACTTCGGCCAACGGTCGCAGCACTCGAATCACGGTGACAGGGTCGCGGACGCCTTCCGCCGCGACAACGTGTTGGCCGAGCACCGCGTGCGGGTCGTGGTAGCGCCCTTCTGCTAGGGCGGTCAACAACTCATCCGGCAGTTCGGGCAGGATGACGCCGCCGGCGCCCTCGGGGATGGGACTCATGATTCGACCTCTTTCACGTGGAGGATGTGTACTGGTTCAGTGAAAGCGTCCAGGCGCACGTAGTTGTCGGCGCCCCAGGTCCAGCGCGCCCCGGTGACGAGGTCTTCGACACCGAATTGCACTCCTTCGGCGAGTCCGAGTTCTGGCAGTGTCAGGTGCACGACGCTTTCACGCACGGAGTGCGGATCGACATTGGCGACCACGATTACGGCATCCGGCCGCCCGGTTCCGGTGAACGCGGCATCCAATTGCTTGCTGTACACGAGGATGGCATCGTCCTCGCTGGAGTGCACGCGGAGGTTCCGCAGTTGGCCCAGCGCCGGGTGCTCTGCCCGTGCCCGGTTCAGCATCGTGAGATACGGGGCGAGCGAAGCGCCCCGCGCCTCTGCCCGCGCGTAGTCCCTGGGTCTGTACTCGTATTTCTCGTTGTCCACGTACTCCTCGGCGCCGCTGCGTGCCACGTTCTCGCACAATTCGAATCCGGAGTACACGCCCCATGTTGGAGCGGCTGTCGCAGCGATCGCGGCGCGGATCTTGAACGCGGCGGGCCCGCCGAACTGCAGGTATTCGGTGAGGATGTCCGGCGTGTTCACGAAGAGATTCGGCCGCAGGTAGTCCGCGGTCTCGTGGGCGAGGGAGTCGAGGAATTCTTCGAGTTCCGTCTTTGTATTGCGCCAGGTGAAGTACGTGTACGACTGCTGGAAGCCCACTTTGGCGAGCGTGCGCATCACCGCAGGGCGGGTGAACGCCTCGGCGAGGAACACGATGCCGGGGTCATCGGCATTGACGGTGTGGATCAGCCACTCCCAGAAATCGAGCGGTTTCGTGTGCGGGTTGTCGACGCGGAAGATGCGGATGCCGAGTGCCATCCAGTGCCGCACGATGCGCAGCACCTCAGCGCGGATGCCCACCGGATCGTTGTCGAAATTCACCGGATAGATGTCTTGATACTTCTTCGGCGGGTTTTCCGCGTATGCGATCGAGCCGTCCGGCAGGGTCGTGAACCACTCAGGGTGCTCGGTAACCCACGGGTGGTCCGGTGAGGCTTGCAGGGCCAGATCGATCGCGACCTCGAGCCCGGCCTTTGCGGCCTTGCCGAGGAAGAATGCAAAGTCTTTCTCGGTGCCGAGTTGCGGGTGGATGGCATCGTGTCCACCGCTCGCGGAGCCGATCGCCCATGGTGAACCCGGATCGTTCTGTGTCGCGTCGAGGCTGTTGTTTGGGCCCTTGCGGAATGCCGCACCGATCGGATGAATCGGCGGCAGGTAGACGATGTCGAAACCCATTGCCGCGATGGCGGGCAATCGCTTCGCAGCACTGCGGAATGTTCCGGAGGTCCAGACCCCGCCTCGGCCGCGTTTCGCGCCCTCGGAGCGGGGGAAGAACTCGTACCAGGACCCTCGCCCTGCTGTGGAGCGTTCAACGAGGAGCTCGTGCGTTTCGGAGAGCGTGGGCGTGCTCGCGATCGGCCGTGCGTCGAGCACACGCGTGAGCGCCGGGGTCGAAGCAGCGGCCAACCGTGCGAACGCCGGCGCGGAGGTCGCCGTCAACGCTTTCGCAGCATCCTTCAGCACCCGACGGTGCGGGGCAGAGCGCTGCCGGTCGGTCGCCGCCAGGCTCAGCAGCCCTGCGCCGATCGTGAACATGAGCTCGACGTCGACCCCGGCAGGCACCTTCAGCTGCGCATTGTGCAACCAGGTGGCATAGTCGTCTGCGTAGGCGCGAGCCTGAAAACGCCAGCGCCCCTCGACGTCCAGTTGCACGAGCCGCTGCCAGCGATCGGTTCCCGGTGCACTGGGCGTCATGCGGTATTCGGTCGCTTCTCCGGCCGGATCGAACAGCAGGATGTCGACGCCAATCAGATCATGACCCTCGCGGAAGGCAGTCACCCCGAACGGCACGACTTCGCCCGCGAACGCCTTGGCAGGCCACCGCCCAGCGTCCACGGATGGGGTGAGCTCGAGGATCGGAATCCTCCCGATCGCAGGCTCGAATTCGTCGTTGGTCGTTGCCACACTCCGACCGTAGCGCCAATGGGCCGCGCAGCGGGTGTCGTCTCGCGTTTACGCAAAGTTTTGCCGCTCCGATAGTGTTGCCGAGGTGAAAGCAATCCGCCACTTTACCGTTCGTGCTGTGATCCCTGAAGCGCTGGGTGCGTTGGAAGAATTGGCGTCCAACCTGCGTTGGTCGTGGCACGAACCGACTCGTCAGCTCTTCAAGCACATCTCGGAGGACAGTTGGCGCGAGACCGCCAGTGATCCTGTGGCGCTACTCGGAAACGTCGATCCGGCACGTCTGGCTGAGCTCGCCGGCGACGGATCCTTCGTCGACTGGGCCAACGCGGTGCGCGACGATCTGCGCCGCTACCTCAGCGAGCCCCGGTGGTACCAGGGGCTCGCGAATGCGCCAACGTCGATCGCGTACTTCTCGCCGGAATTCGGCATTGCGGCGGCGTTGCCTCAGTATTCGGGCGGCTTGGGTATCCTCGCGGGCGATCATCTGAAAAGCGCCTCGGATCTCGGTGTGCCGTTGATCGGCGTCGGACTGTTCTATCGATCCGGGTATTTTCGGCAGGCGATCTCAGCCGACGGCTGGCAGCAGGAAAGCTATCCTGTCCTGGACCCCGACGGATTGCCGCTCGCCGTGCTTCGGCATCCTGATGGCACAGCGGCACACGTTGCGCTCGCCGTGCCGGATGGTGCGACCTTGCAAGCCCGGATCTGGACGACGATGGTCGGCCGTGTTCGGCTCCTGCTGTTGGACACGAATATTCCCGAGAACCCCGAGTCGTTGCGCTCCGTCACCGATCGCCTCTACGGCGGCGGCGGCGAACAGCGCCTTCTGCAGGAACTGCTTCTGGGTATCGGCGGCGTGCGCGCACTGCGTGTGTGCGCCGCATTGAAGGGTGGCCCAGAACCTCGCGTCTTTCACACCAATGAGGGACACGCGGGCTTTCTCGGCCTCGAGCGCATCTCCGGCCTGATCGGTGACGGGCTCGGATTCGATGAGGCACTGCAGGTGGTGCGGGCTGGGACCGTGTTCACCACGCACACACCGGTGGCCGCCGGCATCGACCGCTTCGAGCGCTCGCTGGTCGAGCACTACTTCAGTCAGCCTGAGCTGTTGCCGGGTGTCGACGCAGACGACGTGCTCGCCCTCGGGGCAGAGAACTACGACGGCGGTTCCGCCGGCGTATTCAACATGGCGGTGATGGGGCTGCGCCTCGCGCAACGCGCCAACGGCGTGTCCAAATTGCACGGCGCTGTCTCGCGGCAGATGTTCGCTGGACTGTGGCCCGGGTTCGATGCAGACGAGGTGCCGATCACGTCGATCACGAACGGCGTGCACGCCCCGACCTGGACCGACCCGGTCATGCGCGAGTGTGCTGAGCAACGTCTCGGAACGACCGACACCGCGCACGCGGATTGGCTTTCGCAATCGCTCAGCGACGCCGAACTGTGGTCGGTGCGGCAGCGGATGCGCGAAAACCTCGTGCACGACGCCAGGCGCCGGATCGCAGATGCCTGGCGCGCAGGACACGCCGGCTCGATCACCCCGCCGTGGTTGGCGGAGATTCTCGACCCCGGAATTCTGACGATCGGTTTCGCACGGCGGGTGCCGACCTACAAGCGCCTGACTCTGATGCTGCACGATCGCGCCAGACTGCGCAGTATCCTGCTGGACCCACAGCATCCAGTGCAGCTGGTCATCGCAGGGAAATCGCATCCAGCCGATGAGGAGGGCAAGCGACTGATCCAGGAACTCGTGCAGTTCGCCGCGCAACCTGAGCTCCGCGGTCGGATGGTGTTCCTGCCGGACTACGACATCGCGATGGCCCAGACGCTGTATCCCGGCACGGACGTGTGGCTGAACAATCCGCTGCGTCCACTCGAGGCCTGCGGCACCAGTGGCATGAAGGCGGCGCTGAACGGTGTGCTGAACCTCTCCATCCTCGACGGTTGGTGGGACGAGTTCTACGACGGGGAGAACGGCTGGGCGATCCCATCCGCCGATGCTGCTGGGGACGCCGCCCAGCGGGACGCCTTGGAGGCGAACGCGCTGTACGACCTGATCGAGCATCGGATCGCGCCTCGCTTCTATGAGCGGGGCGCTGACGGTGTGCCCGCTCGCTGGGTCGCCGCGATTCGGCACACCCTGGCATCGCTATCGCCGGAACTGTCTGCGGAACGGATGGTGCGCGAATACGTCGAGCGGATGTATCTGCCCGCCGCGGCCGCAGAGCGCATCCTCGGAGCCGACGGTTATCGGTCCGCTCGTGAGCTGGCGGCCTGGAAGGCACGCGTGCGGGCGGCGTGGAGCGCCGTCGCCGTCGTGCACGTGGAATCGGGCGGCATCGACTCCGTGCCACAGGTGGGCGATCACCTGCATCTTCGTGCCCACATTGCGATGGGGGAGTTGACTCCGGATGATGTGACCGTCGAAGTCGTCTACGGCCACAGCGACGGCGGACCGGACCTTGTCGATGCGCAACGCGACGTGTTGACGCCGATGGACGCCGGCGACCTCACCCGTGCGTACGAAGGCACGATACCGCTGGATCGGGCCGGATCGTTCGGTTACACGGTTCGGGTCGTCCCGCGCAATGCGCTGCTGGCGTCTCCGGCCGAACTGGGGTTGATCGCCGTCGCGCAGTAGGGCTCATGGCGCACTGCACTGGCGACGCGCCGCGCCGTGTCTCAGCGACCGATTGATGCCAGGATGCCGCCCGTGACGGCCAACAGGTCCGACGGCGCCAACTCGATGTCGAATCCACGTCGACCGCCGGAGACGAAGATCGTCTCGAACAGTTCCGCCGTGTCGTCCAGCACGGTCTGCAGGGCGTACTTTTGGCCGATCGGAGAGATTCCGCCGACAACGTAGCCGGTCTTGCGCTCGGCCTCGGCAGCCTGCGCCATGCGGGCGCGCTTGGCCCCGACCGTTGCGGCGAGGGCCTTCAGATCCAGCTGCCCTGACACCGGAACGATGCCGACGACGAGCGTGCTGTCGGCGGCTGCCAGCAGTGTTTTGAAGACACGCTCTGGGTCGACACCGAGCAGCACAGCAGCCTCGCCCCCGAAACTCGTCGCGACCGGGTCGTGCGCATAACTGTGCGGGGTGAATGCGATTCCGGCGCGGTTGAGCGCGACGGTGGCAGGCGTGCCGGGGGCGGCATCCGCAATTCTGGTCATGCGCTGTCGGACCATATCGTCATTCGGTCACGCTGTAGAGCTGAATCGAGGTGGGCTTCAGCGTCACGACGGATCCGGGCGAGTGGGAGGGTTCTGGATCTGCGCCGTTCGGCGGCGAGTCTGCCGTGCTGTCCCAGAGCAGGGTGTAGCCGCTGACGCAGTCCTGCGCAGGCAGTGTCACGCTCACTGAGGTCTCAAGCCCGTGCACGATGAGTAGCGTGCGTCCGCTCTGGGCGAATTCGTCTGTGTTGGCGGCGAGGTACTGCAGAGTGCGATTCTCCGGCGATTGCCAGTCCGTCAGGCTCATGGTGGCACCGCTCGCGTCGTACCAGTCCATCGTGGCCGCATTCGGAACAGCCTCACCGGACCTGCCGTACCGCACCGGTCGGAGCCCCGGATTCTCGCGGCGCAACCGAATCAACAGCCTCACGGTGGCGAGCAGATCGCGCTGACGTTGATCCCACTCCCAGTCCAGCCAGGTCAGCTCGTCATCGTGGCAGTACGCGTTGTTGTTGCCGCTCTGGCTGCGCCCAAACTCGTCGCCGGCCGTGATCATCGGCAGGCCGGCCGAGAGAACGAGCGTCGCCATCAGATTGCGGATCGCCTTGCTCCGGGTGGCGAGGATCGCCGGATCGGTTGTGTCGCCTTCGACACCGTGGTTGAAGGAACGGTTGTCGTTCGTTCCGTCTCTGTTGTCTTCGCCGTTGCCGATGTTGTGTTTCGAGTCGTACGCGACCAGGTCGGCGGCCGTGAAACCGTCGTGGGCGGTGATGAAATTGACGGATGCCAGCGGGCCGCGTTCTGCAGCGAACGTATCCGCCGAGCCGGCGACCTCGGTGGCGAGCGGCCCGATACCGCTGCTCGGATCACCGTTCGAGCGGGCGTCTGCGATGTCCCGCAGCCAGAACGTGCGGGTGCGGTCGCGGAACTGATCGTTCCATTCCGACCAGCCGTCCGGGAAGTTGCCGGTCTGCCAGCCGCCCTGTCCGACATCCCACGGTTCCGCGATCTTCTTGACGTCGTGCAGGTGAGGGTCGTCGAGGATGCCGTATAGCAGCGGATGATCGCGCGTGTACTGCAGCTTTTCGTCGCGGCCGAGCGTGACAGCCAGGTCGAACCGGAAGCCATCGATCTGCACGTCGTTCGCCCAATAGCGCAAAGAGTCGTCGATCAACCGCCGCACCGCGGGATGGCTCGCGTTCACGGTGTTCCCGCAGCCGGTCACGTCGATGTAGTTTCCGTGCTCGTCCTGGCGGTAGTACGCCGCGTTGTCCAGTCCGCGGAAGCTGGTCGTCGGCCCGCCGGGGCCTTCCTCGGACGTGTGGTTGTAGACGACGTCGAGGATGACCTCAAGGCCCGCCTCGTGCAGCAGCTTGACCATGCCTTTGAATTCCCGGAGCACGGCGGTCGAGCCGGCGACCTGAGCGGCCGCGGTGGCGTAGGCGGCATGCGGCGTGAAGAAATTGAGGGTGTTGTAGCCCCAGTAATTGCTGAGGCCCTGTTTCACGAGTCGTTCCTCTGACACGAACGCGTGCACGGGTAGCAGTTCGACGGCTGTCACCCCGAGTCCGAGAAGGTGCTCGATGGTGGCGGGATGCGCCAGGCCGGCGTAGCTTCCGCGCAGCTCAGTCGGCACGGCAGGGTTCAGTTTGCTGATGCCTTTCACGTGCGCTTCGTAGATGACGGTGTCATCCAGCGGCGTGTTCGGCTTCGCACTGTTGCCCCAGTCGAACGACTCGTCGACCGGAACCGACCGCCAGCCGCCGGAGCCGGCACGGGCCAGCCCGCGCGCGTACGGGTCGAGGAGGAACTTCTCGTGGTCGAACGCGTTCTGCGCCGTGTCGGGCCCCGACGCCCGCAATGCGTGCCGCATCCCGGTGCGGAGTGTGTCGGAGTGCGCGGTCCACACGTCTCCGGCTCCGCGTGTCATCGGAATCGTCTCGGTCACCCAGGTGGGGTCGCCTGTGGCGAACACGCACAACTCGATTGCATCCGCACTGTGAGACCAGACGCTGACGGAACAACCGTCCGCCGTGAGGGTCGCGCCGAGCGCGCTCCAAGCATCCGCCGAGGTCATGAGTTCTACAGTAATGAGTATGACGGTCTACCTTGACCACGCGGCCACGACACCCGCGTCGCCCTCCGCGATCGACGCGTACGCGCGGGCGATGGCGGCGGTCGGCAACCCGTCGTCGATCCACAGTGCTGGACAGGCAGCGAAGCGGATGCTCGAGGAAGCACGCGAGCAGGTCGCGGCCACTCTCGGCTGCGACCCGATCGAGGTGGTGTTCACCTCCGGCGGTACCGAAGCGATCAACCTCGCGCTCAAGGGCCTGTATTGGCAGCGCAAGCACCCTGGCGGTCGCCCTTCGAGACGGCAGCGGGCGGCCTCCTCAGGAACCGTAGCGAGCGCCCAAGACGGTGGTCGAGTAGGGAGCGCCAGCGAGCGTATCGAGACCCGCACCCGCATCCTCGTGCCCGGCGGCGAGCATCATGCCACCATCGACACCGTCGAATGGCTCGAGCAGTATGACGGCGCGACGGTCGAGTGGCTCCCGCTCGACGAGTTCGGCGCTCTCCGGCTCGACGCGCTGGAAGACGCGTTGAGGAAAGACCCCGAATCGATCGCGCTGGTCACGATGATCGCGGCCAACAACGAGGTCGGCACCGTACAACCGGTGCGAGAAGCGGCAGCGCTCGCGGCGGCTGCCGGCGTGCCATTGCACATCGACGCTGTGGCAGCGTATGGGCATCTGCCTCTCGACTTCGACGCGCTGCGGTCGCAGAGCGGCAGCGGTGCTACAGGGTTGGTCGCCTTGAGTGTTTCCGCACACAAGATCGGCGGGCCCGTCGGCATCGGCGCTCTGGTGCTTTCACGGCAGGCGAGCGTCGTGCCGCTGATCCACGGCGGTGGGCAGCAGCGCCAGGTTCGCAGTGGCACCCAGGATGTTGCGGCTGCCGTATCGTTCGCGGCGGCGGCGCGCGAGGCATCCGATGCGCTGGTCGAGGAGTCGGCAAGGCTGGCGGCACTGCGCGATCGGGTGATCGCCGGCGTGCGCGCAGCAGTGCCTGATGCGCTGCTGAACGGCCCTGAACCAGCCTCGACCGACCGGGACTCGGCGTATCCGGATGCCGCGGGCCGGCTGTGCATGAACGCGCACTTCTCGTTCCCAGGCTGCGAGGGCGATTCGCTACTGTTCCTCCTGGACGCGGCTGGAATCGCCGTCTCAACCGGCTCGGCGTGCCAGGCCGGCATCCCGGAGCCGTCGCACGTGCTCCGGGCAATGGGCCGCGACGAGGTGGCGTCGCGCGGTGCACTCCGAGTGACTCTGGGGCGTACGACGACCGAGGCGGACATCACCGCGTTCCTGGCGGCTCTTCCTTCCGCATACGCGCATGCTGCGCGAGCGGGTCTGGCCGACCGCGTGGCCGAGTTGGGCATCCGCTAGCGTCTGTTTCAAAACGACGGACATTTTTCCGCACGCGCGGTGCGTCGCACGTCGCGGCCGGCGGGTCACCGAATATCTCCGTCGATTTGGTGCGCTCGGCTGGCGTTGCGGCGGCGCTTACACTGGAACGCGTGAAAGTTCTTGCGGCAATGAGCGGTGGCGTCGATTCCGCGGTGGCGGCCGCGCGCGCCGTCGACGCAGGGCACGAGGTCGTCGGCGTGCACCTCGCGCTCAGTCGCATGCCGGGCACCCTGCGCACCGGTAGCCGCGGCTGCTGCACGGTCGAGGACTCGATGGATGCGCAGCGTGCGGCCAACCTGATTGGCATCCCGTATTACGTCTGGGACTTCTCCGAACGCTTCAAGCTCGACGTCGTCGACGATTTCATCGCCGAATACTCAGCCGGGCGCACGCCGAACCCGTGTCTGCGCTGCAACGAGAAGATCAAGTTCGCCGCACTGCTTGAAAAAGCACTCGCCCTGGGGTTTGACGCGGTGTGCACCGGCCACTACGCGGCCATCCAGACGGATGCCGCCGGCAACCGCGAACTGCACCGCGCAAGCGCTTGGGCGAAGGACCAGTCCTACGTGCTCGGGGTGCTCAGCGCGCAGCAACTGGCGCACGCGATGTTCCCGCTCGGTGAGACGCCATCCAAGGCCCTGGTGCGGGCTGAGGCAGCGGAGCGCGGTTTCAGCGTCGCGACCAAGCCGGATTCGCACGACATCTGCTTCATTCCGGACGGCGACACGCGGGCGTGGCTCGGCGAGCACGTCGGAGCCGTACGCGGTGAGATTCTCGACCGCAGCGGCAACGCGGTCGGAACGCACGAAGGCGCTCACGCGTTCACTGTCGGCCAGCGCAAGGGGCTGCAGTTGGGCGTGCCTGCGCCCGACGGCAAGCCACGGTTCGTGCTCGAGGTGCGGCCGAAGGACAACACTGTGGTCGTCGGCCCGCGCGAGGCCCTGGACATCGCGCAGCTCGCCGGTTCGCGGTTCACCTGGGCAGGGCTGCCGCCGGAGAACCCGGTGGAGCGCTTCGTCTGCGAGGTGCAGATTCGCGCCCACTCCGACCCTGTCCCGGCGACGGCGCAGCTCATCGGCGACGATTTGGTGATCATCCCCGACGCCCCGTTGAACGGCGTTGCGCCCGGTCAGAGCGCGGTCGTGTACCTCGGAACCCGGGTGCTCGGGCAGTGCACAATCGACCGCACCGTCAGCGCCGTTCCCGTCGGTTAACCGACGGAACGCGACTGTGCCGATGTCGGTGGCACTGGTTAAGCTAAGTCCGTGGCAGATCTGAGGCAAGCACAGAAGGCGACAGAAGACCTGACCCTCGAAGAAGCATCGCGGCGGGCGCACGACCTCACGACGCGGATCCTCGAGGCACGAGACGCATACTACGAGCGAGACGCCGCCGTGTACTCCGACGAGGAGTACGACGGCTTCATCCGTCAGCTGCAAGAGCTGGAACGACTGTTCCCCGAACTGCAGAGTCAGGACTCTCCGACGCAGACGGTGGGCGGTCGTGCCGAAACCACGCTGTTCGCCCCGGTCACGCACGCAGAGCGGATGCTGAGCCTGGACAACGTGTTCTCGATCGACGAATTCGACACCTGGGCCGCGAAAGTCGGGCGCGACGCCGGCCGGCACGTCGACTACCTGTGCGAGCTCAAGATCGACGGGCTGGCCATCAACCTTCGCTACGAGAACGGCGTGCTCACGACGGCCGCCACCCGCGGCGATGGGGTCGTCGGTGAGGACGTGACCGACAACATCCGTTACGTGAAAAGCATCCCGCAGCGGTTGGGCGGCACGGGGCACCCACCGCTGGTCGAGGTGCGCGGAGAGGTGTACTTCGAGGTTGAAACGTTCCGGCGGTTGAACGCGATGCAGGCAGAAGAGGGCGAACGGATCTTCGCGAACCCGCGCAACGCGGCTTCGGGCAGTCTGAGGCAGGTGCGCGAGAACAAGAACGCCGCAGCGCTGGAGCGGATGTATCGTCGGCTGACCATGCTCTCAATGCTGGTCCACGGGGTCGGCGCGTGGGAAAACCCTCCCGTGAGCACCCAGTCGGAGGTTTACGCGCTGCTGAAAACCTGGGGACTGCCCACAAGCTCGCACTTCCGGGTGAAGCCGACCAAGGAGGGCGCCGCCGAATTCATCGAGTACTTCGGCGAAAACCGCGGCAGTGTCGAGCACGAGATCGACGGCATCGTGGTCAAGGTCGACGAGCTTGCCCTGCACGCCGAACTGGGTGCAACGAGCCGGGCGCCGCGCTGGGCGATCGCGTACAAATACCCGCCCGAGCAGGTCAACACGAAGCTGCTGGATATCGTGGTCAGCGTCGGCCGCACCGGGCGCGTGACACCGTTTGCCGTCATGCAGAAAGTGCGCGTCGCTGGGAGCGAGGTGCGTCAAGCCACACTGCACAATCAAGATGTCGTCAAGGCGAAAGGCGTGCTGATCGGCGACACCGTCGTCCTGCGCAAGGCGGGCGATGTCATACCCGAGATTCTGGGGCCCGTTGTGGAACTGCGGGAGGGCACAGAACGAGAATTCGTGATGCCGGAGTTCTGCCCGGAATGCGGAACCCGACTCGCCCCAGCGAAGGAGGGCGACGTCGACCTCCGCTGCCCGAACACACGTGGCTGCCCTGCGCAGGTTCGCGGGCGCGTCGCACACGCCGGGGGGCGCAGTGCCCTCGATATCGAAGCGCTCGGCGAAGTCGCGGCAGCAGCGCTCACGCAACCGCTGAAGCCGGCGAGGCCGCCGCTGGAGACGGAGGCCGGGCTGTTCGACCTGCGCCTGCAGGACCTGTTCCCGATCCGCGTCATCGTGCGCGACAACGAGACGGGATTGGAGAAGCTGGGCGATGACGGCAACCCGAAACAGGTTGCGCCGTTCCGTCGGCTTCGCAAGAAGTCCGGCAAGGATGCCGATCCGGCATTCGATCCGAGCGCCGAGGAATTCGACGGTGATGAAGACTTCGTGCCATCGAAGAATGCTCACGAACTGCTCGGTAATCTTGAGAAGGCGAAGACCAAGCCGCTCGCACGCATCCTGGTGGCGCTGAACATCCGGCACGTCGGCCCCGTTGCGGCGCGCGCTCTCGCCGACTACTTCGGATCGCTCGACGCCATTCGCAGCGCGACCAGAGACGAGCTCGCGCAGGTCGACGGCGTCGGCGAGATCATCGCGGATGCTCTAATCGACTGGTTCGCGATCGACTGGCATCGTGAAATCGTCGAACGCTGGACCGCTGCCGGCGTGCAGTTTGCAACGCCGGGGCACTCCGGTCCCGGGGCTGCGGCCGCAGCCGACGGCGTGCTCGCGGGGCTGACCGTGGTCGCCACAGGGTCGCTGGAGGGCTTCACGCGCGAAGGGGCTTTAGAGGCGATCGTCGCTGCGGGCGGCAAAGCGGCATCGAGTGTGTCGAAGAAGACGGATTTCGTCGCGGCGGGTCCCGGAGCGGGGTCAAAGCTTGCCAAGGCCGAGCAACTCGGCGTGCGCATCATCGACGCGGAACAGTTCAAGCGGCTGCTCGAGGGTGGTCCTGAAGCGATCTGAGGTTCGGATCGACGTTCGGATCGACGCGCGCGATCGACTCCACCCGCATAATCGGGGCCGTGAGGGGTCCGTGTCGCCTGAACAGGGGATAGCGCGCAACTGGTGTACTGAGCTGTTCGCGATATCATGAGGGCTGTTCAACTGTCGACCCGAACGACAGTATTTCCGCGTTTCGCTAGAGGGGGGCGGTGCGGTGCGCGCTGTGGTCGCTATCACCGCGATCGCTTCGGCGTGGGCGCTTGGAGTCGGTGCTGGTATGCCGATCCTCCACGATGTCTCACCCGCAGCCGCGACGACGAGCGTTGATACGCCCGTCGCCAGTATTGGCGCGCCTGGAGCGAGCGTTGGTGCACCTGTTGTCAATATCGGTGACCGCGTTCCCGCGATGCTCGATACGATTTCGCAGCTGAAACCGGAGAAGATTTCCGGCTTTGTGGACCGGAACCAATCGGCTATCGAGCGCACGCTGACATCTGCTGACAGTGCCCGCGGCGTCGTGAACTGGTGGGCCAGGCTGTCCATCGACGAGCGCGCCGTGCTCACGCACGACGCGGCATCCGTGATCGGCAATCTCGAGGGCATGCCCGTCAGTGTGCGAGACCGCGTCAACCGAGCGCAACTGGAGTCGCGGTCGAAGGATCTCTCTGCACAAGCGAAGGCGCACCCCGCCACGGTCACGACAGCCAACACGGCCGAGCTGGCAGGCCTGCAAAGCATCAGTGCCGCGTTGCAGTCTTCCCAGGGCGAGCCGAAACGCTCCCTCGTCACCTTCGACCCGACCGGCACCGCTCGCGCCGCCATCGTCATCGGTGATCTGGACACAGCGGACGCGGTCAGCGTGCTCGTGCCGGGGATGTCGTACACCGTTGAGGGGCAGCTGGTCGATTGGACCTCGACCGCGCAAGCGGTGTACAACGAACAGCGCGCCTGGCTGCGGCGCCTGGGTACGCCGTCGACGACCGTCGCGACCGTGGCCTGGCTCGGATACAAGACGCCAGATCTCGGCACTGTGCTGAGTGCGCACGACGCGCAGGAAGGCGCACAGCGCCTCGATCAACTGCTGAACGGCATCCGTGCTCTTCGGGCAGGGCATGAGCCGTATCTGAGCGTCCTCGCGCACTCCTACGGGTCCACGACAGCGTTGCTCGCGTTGAGTTCCGGAACCGTCAGTGTCGACGCCCTCGCCCTCATCGGGTGTCCGGGCGGTAAACCTTCGTCGGTGCACGACCTCGATGTGAAGAACGGCAACGTCTATGTCGGATCGGCTTTGTTCGATCCGATCGCGGGCAGCGGATTCTTCGGGCCCGATCCCGGGGGCAGCAACTATGGGGCGCACCGCATCAGCACCGGCGCCGGCATCGACCCGCTCGACGGCGACATCCTGCTTCCCGCGATCGGGCACAACGGATACTTCGCCGCAGGCACGCAGTCGCTGCGCAATCTGGCATTGATCGGGATGGGCAACGGGATCCTGGCCACACACTCCTGACGCCGTGGTCGCAGGCATCGCCGGGGCTGCAGACATCGCCTCGGTGGAAGTCAGGCGACCGCGGCCGGCGGAATAGAATTGATGCGCAAACCCCCGATCACCACGATGGAGACGTATGTCTGAAATCAGCACCGACCAGGTGAGGCACCTGGCCAACCTGGCGAGGATCGACCTGAGCGAGGACGAGATCGCAAGCCTCACAGAGGAGCTGGGACAGATCGTCGAGGCCGTCGCCACTGTCAGCGCCGTTGCGGGTGATTCCGTGCCGGCCACGAGCCACCCGATGCCTCTGGCGAATGTCTTCCGCGAGGATGTGGTGGTGCCGAGCCTGACCGTCGAGCAGGCGCTGTCGGGCGCGCCGGACCGAGACGGCGACAAGTTCCGGGTTGCCCCGATCCTGGATGAGGAGTGACGACGTGACCGACCTGATTCGACTGACGGCGGTAGCGCTGGCCGAGAAGCTTGCGGCGCGCGAGGTCTCCAGCGTCGAAGCGACCCGTGCCCACCTCGACCGCATTGCAGCCGTCGACACCGACGTACACGCGTTCCTGCACATCGCAGCTGACGCCGCACTGGCAACGGCGCAGCGCATCGACGAGCGCCGGGCGGCCGGCGAGAAGCTCGGGCCGCTCGCCGGCGTTCCGATCGCTATCAAAGACGTGCTGGCAACCATCGACATGCCGACCACGTCCGGGTCGAAGATCCTGGAAGGCTGGCGGCCGCCCTACGACGCGACCGTCGTGAGCAAGCTCCGCGAGGCCGACCTGGTGCCGCTGGGTAAAACGAACATGGACGAGTTCGCGATGGGCTCATCGACCGAGCACTCCGCATATGGTCCGACCCGCAACCCGTGGGACCTGGGCCGCATTCCCGGCGGATCCGGCGGCGGATCCGCGGCGGCCGTCTCCGCGTTCGAGGCGCCGTTGGCGCTCGGCAGTGATACAGGCGGCTCGATCCGCCAGCCCGCGGCCGTGACAGGCTCGGTCGGGGTGAAGCCGACCTACGGCGGTGTCAGTCGCTATGGCGCGATCGCGCTGGCCTCCTCGCTCGACCAGGTCGGACCGGTCAGTCGCAATGTGCTGGATGCGGCGCTCCTGCACGATGTCATCGGCGGCCATGACCCGCTCGATTCGACGTCGCTGCCAGACCACTGGCCGTCGATGGCTGCGGCCGCGCGTGCCGGACGATCAGACGGAGCGCTGAAAGGCGTCCGCGTCGGGGTGGTCACGGAGATCTCGGGCAGCGGCGAGGGCTTCCAGACCGGCGTGAAGCGGCGCTTCGACGAAACGCTGGAGCTCCTGGCATCCGCCGGTGCCGAGGTCGTCGAGGTCAGTGCACCGAGTTTCCGATATGCGGTCGCCGCGTACTACCTGATCCTGCCCGCTGAGGCCTCGAGCAACCTCGCACGGTTCGATTCGGTACGCTTCGGCATCCGGGTGGACCCTGAATCCGGCCCTGTCACGACGGAACGGGTGATGGCAGCGACCCGCGACGCCGGGTTCGGCCCCGAAGTTAAGCGCCGGATCATCCTCGGCACCTATGCGCTCAGCGCCGGCTACTACGACGCCTACTATGGCAGCGCTCAGAAGGTGCGCACGCTGATTCAGCGCGATTTCAACGACGCCTTCGGCAGGGCGGATGTCTTGGTGTCGCCGAGCGCGCCGACCACAGCTTTCAAGTTCGGCGAGAAGATCGACGATCCGCTCGCAATGTATCTCAACGATGTCACGACCATTCCGGCCAACCTCGCGGGGGTGCCGGGCATGGGCCTTCCGATCGGCCTCGCACCCGAGGACGGCCTGCCGGTCGGTTTGCAGATCATGGCACCGGCACGGGCCGACGCACGCTTGTATACCATCGGCGCAGCGCTCGAGCAGCTTCTTGAGGCGAAGTGGGGGCATACCCTGCTTGCTCGGGCCCCTGAACTGATCACAACGGCTGCGCGTGGCACAGACGCGGTGTTCGCAAACGAAGAGGGAGCGGCGTGATGGCAAGCACAATCCGCACAGCGGCCGAACTGGTGGACTTCGACGAGGCCATCGCCAAATACGAGCCAGTACTCGGCTTCGAGGTGCACGTTGAGCTGAACACCAAGACGAAGATGTTCTGCGGCTGTGCGAACGAATTCGGCCAGGGTGCGAACACGAACACCTGCCCGACCTGCCTCGGCTTGCCCGGCGGGCTGCCGCAGGTGAACAAGCAGGCGATCGAATCCAGCATCCGCCTCGGGCTTGCGCTCGGCTGCGAGATCGCAGAGTACTCGCGGTTCGCCCGCAAGAACTACTTCTACCCGGACACGGCGAAGAACTTCCAGACGTCGCAGTACGACGAGCCGATCGCGTTCGAAGGATCCGTGACGATCGAGTTGGAGAGCGGCCGACAGGTCACGATTCCGATCGAGCGAGCACACATGGAAGACGATGCGGGCAAGCTCACACACGTCGGCGGAGCGACCGGCCGCATCCAAGGGGCGGACTATTCCCTCGTCGACTACAACCGCGGCGGAGTGCCGCTCGTGGAAATCGTCACACACATGATCGAGGGCGGCGAGGCGGATGCGCCGGAGATCGGCCGCACCTACGTGGCCGCCATCCGTGAGATCGCCAAGGCGCTCGGTGTCTCGAACGCACGGATGGAGGAGGGGAACGTGCGCTGTGACGCGAACGTGTCACTTCGGCCCCGTGGCAGCGGCGTGCTTGGCACACGCACCGAGACGAAGAACGTCAACTCGCTGCGCTCGGTCGAACGCGCGGTGCGCTACGAGATCCAGCGTCAGGCTGCCGTTCTGGATGCCGGTGGCACGATCACGCAGGAGACGCGGCACTGGCACGAGGACACAGGCAGGACCTCGGCGGGCCGTCCGAAATCGGATGCCGACGACTACCGCTACTTCCCCGAGCCCGACCTCGTGCCGGTCGTTCCGAGCCGCGAATGGGTGGAGGAATTGCGTGGAACGCTTCCGGAACCGCCGGCCGCGCGTCGTAAGCGACTGCAGGCGGAATGGGGCTTCACAACACTCGAACTGCAAGACGTTGTCAACGCGGAGCTGCTGGACGCGGTCGAGGCGACGGTCGCTGCGGGCGCAAGCCCGGCATCCGCCCGAAAGTGGTGGACCGGCGAGATCGCCCGGCTCGCCAACGCGCAGGGCGTTGACGCAACCTCGCTGGTCACACCGGAGCAGGTGACCGAGCTCGCTGCCCTGGTCAACGCGGGCACTCTCACCGACCGCTTGGCCCGCCAGGTGCTCGAGGGTGTGATCGCGGGCGAGGGCACGCCGCAGCAGGTCGTCGACGCACGCGGACTCGCCGTCGTCTCCGACGACGGTGCGCTGATCGCCGCGATCGACACTGCCCTGGCCGCGCAGCCGGATGTGCTCGCGAAGATCCGCGACGGCAAGGTACAGGCGGCGGGCGCGGTGATCGGCGCCGTGATGAAGGCGATGCGCGGTCAAGCGGATGCGGCCAGGGTGCGCGAACTCGTCTTGGAGCGCGCGCAACAGTAATCGCGCCACAAGAAGTTCTCGAAATGTCGATTGTGCAGTCTGCGGTTCGACGTCAGAGTAGAGATCGCCGGTGAGTCGGTGCCGATAGCGGTGCGGACGGGGCGATCGCGTTTCGATCGACACGAGGAGAACAATCATGAGATTCCTGTTTCTGGTCTGCACCGACAGCACGGCGGAGCCGTATGCGCCGGCAGAGGACAACATCGAAGAGTGGTTCACCGAGGTCACCGCAAGCGGTGCCCACGTGATCGGTGATCGCTTGCGACCGAGCGAAGCTGCCGTTACAGTCAAGCGGCGCGACGGCAAGGTGGTGGCGACCGATGGGCCGTTCGCCGAGACCAAAGAGCTGATCGCCGGCTTCGATGTGATCGACTGCGAGAGTCGGGAAGAGGCGATCGCGATCGCCTCCCGGCATCCGATGGCCCGCTTCGGTCAGATCGACGTTCGCGAGTTCTGGCCGTTGCCCTGAAAGCGGCTCGCCTGAAAGCGGCTCGCATCAGAGCGTGAACCGCGTAGTGTTACGGGTACGGAGCCGTTCAGGCTCCCTATCCGAGGGAGTCCACCATGTCGGACAAATCGCCTAAGAAATCCTCCGCGAAAACAGCGGCGTCCAAGACGCTGAAGGAAAAACGCGCAGACAAGAAAGCGAAGGCGCAGAACAAGTCCTCGTCGCTGTAGAGGATCACCGCTGTCGTACTGACCAGTACGGTCGTGTTGAATGGCACGGTGGCGGATAATCTGATCGACTCACTGCGCGCCGACCTGCACGCGGCCTCCTTCACGACCGATGCACTGAATGGGCTGTGGGGCAACGAGGCGGCGGCAGCCCTTTTCCGCGGTCTGCGTGTGCCCGCGCTCCGAGCCTCCCGTCGCAAGCGTGCGCTTGGCAGCGGCACGAGCGCGCTTGCCACGCTGGGCCGACTGTTCGTGCTCGGCGTTCCGGTGGCCGTGCGTGAGCTTGCGGATGCGTTGCCCACGCTCGGCGTGCTCGGAGCAGCGATGCTTGAGTTGATTCAGGTGCGTGCGATCGACGGCGGGGGAGAGGCGGTGCATCCGCTGCTGGATCTGCGCCCGTACAGTTTCAGCGACAGTCGTGGCGACGGATCGTGGTGGATCGCGTCCGATCTGGGAGAGCTTGCGCTCGGTCATGCAATCCCAGAGGGGCATGTGCTCGGAATCGGCCGGGCATCGACGACGTTGAGCGGGCTGATGATCGCTGACCCGGTCGACAGCGTGCTCGATCTCGGTACCGGATGCGGCATCCAGGCGCTCCATGCGTCACGTCACGCACGACGGGTCGTGGCAACAGACACCTCCGAGCGCGCACTCGAGTTAGCACGGTTCAACGCCCGGCTGAACGGGATCGACTCGATCGAGTACAGGCTCGGCAGCCTGTTCGAACCGGTGGATGCCGAGCAGTTCGATCAGATCGTGTCGAACCCGCCGTTCGTGATCACGCCGCGCACGCCCGGCGTTCCCGCTTACGAATATCGCGACGGCGGGATGACCGGCGATGCGCTGGTTGCTGCAGTGATTCGGGGTGCGGCACAGCACCTGCGCCCTGGCGGCATCGCGCAACTGCTCGGTAACTGGGAGTATCACGTTCATGAGGCGGCCTTCGAGCGCGTCGGCGGCTGGCTGAACGACTGCGCTGCGGACGGCAGCGCACTGGACGCCTGGGTCATCGAGCGCGAGGTCCTCGATTGCGCCGAGTATGCAGAAACCTGGATTCGCGACGGCGGCACTCGCGCCGGCACCGCCGAATTCGACCGGTTGTACTCCGCCTGGCTCGACGATTTCGAAGCTCGGGACGTGCGCGCCGTCGGCTTCGGCTACCTGACATTGCGCAGACCGAAAACGGGTGCGCCGACGCTGCGCCGCCTGGAGAAGGTGATGACGCACGGCAGCAACGAGAGCGGCCTCGGTGCGCGTCTGGCAGCCACACTGCGTGCACACGACTGGCTCGCCGCTCGCGACGACAGTGCACTGGGCAGCGCCACACTGAGCGTCGCCCCGGATGTGACCGAGGAACGCCACTATTGGCCGGGCGCCGACGATCCGACGGTGATCACACTGCACCAGGGCGGCGGCTTCGGACGCGCAATGCCCGCCGGTACAGCGCTTGCGGCATTCGTCGGAGCGTGCGATGGCGAACTGACGGTTGCGGCTATCTGCGCAGCGCTCGCGCAGTTACTAGAGGTCGGCGAGAGCGCGTTGCGAGCCGAATTGCTTCCGCAGGTGCGCGAGCTGATCTTCACAGGGTTTCTGCTCACGGATGGGTCGGCCGGCGCTGCCTAGACTGTGCTCATGGAGACTTCAAGCGCGGCAGACACAACGGTCGAGCGCGGCGACAGCGTCAGCGTGCGCGCATCCGTCGTGTGGTTGGCTGCCGCAATCGACGTCGTGGCGGTGCTGGTATTCGTTGCGACCGGCCGTAGCAGCCATGCCGAGGCACTGAGCGTCGCCGGTCTTGCAGAGACGGCCTGGCCGTTCCTCGGCGGCGCGCTGGTCGGCTGGCTGCTCGCCGGATTATTCACCCGCGGTGCGTGGCACAGCGCGCTCGCCCTGGTGCGCACGGGGGTCGTGATCTGGCTGTCCACGGTCGCCATCGGGATGCTGTTGCGCGTCGTAAGCGGGCAGGGCACCGCACTAGCGTTCATCATTGTTGCAACCGTGGTGCTCGGCATCCTGCTGGTCGGCTGGCGCGCTCTGGCGATTCTGATCCGTCGTCTGCGCGGTCGGCGGCACTCGCAGCAGGCGGCAGGATGAGCGCGCTCACCGAACCGATTCGCGCCCGGCTTCAGGAGACGCTCTCCGGGCAGCGCACCGGTGTTCCGGAGTGGATCAGCGCATTCGAAGGCGGCGCGGACGCCGGCTACTTCGGCCCCGGGTCGGCCGTCTGGGCAGTGCACGGCGGCATGCCGACCCTGGTCGCCGGCATCCGTGCGCTGCTGATGCAATCGCTGCACCCGGGTGCGCTGGCCGGTGTGCACGACTGGTCCGACTACGAGAAGAACCCGCTTGCGCGCCTTGCGGGGACCATCCGCTGGATCTTCACGGTCAGCTACGGTGACACGACCCAGGCGGTCGCGGGCTCGGACCGGGTGAAACGGCTGCACGAACGCATCGTCGGCACGTACATCGACGGCCATGGACGAGAGCGTCGCTACGCAGCCAACGACCCCGAACTGGCGTCGTGGGTGCACGTCGCCTTCACCGATGCGTTTCTGTCGACCCACGAACTGTGGGGCGCACCGATCCCAGGCGGTGGCGATCGCTACGTGCAGGAGTGGGCGAAAGCCGGTGAAATGATGGGCGTTCGGAATCCACCGCACAGTGTCGTCGAATTGAAAGCGCAGTTGCATGCCTTCGCGGATGCCGGTGACTTGCGCCGTGATTCTCGCGTGGACGACGTGGTGCGTTTCGTGCGACGCCCGCCGTTGCGCACGGTGTTGAAGCCGTCATACCGTGTTCTGTTTGCCGGTGCTGTGAGCAGCCTTGAGCCCCGCTTCCGGACCATGCTCGGGTTGCATGAGGCGCGGCTCGGTCCTGTGCGGCTGCCCGTTGCCGCTGCAACCGGGTTTGCGCTGCGTCGAGCGGGTTCCCTGCTCGGCCCTCAGACTCAGGGCGAGCTTGCCGCTCGCCGGCGCCTCGCGCGCCTCGAAGCCGCTCGTTAGGTCAGCCGCCGAGGCTCAGCCACCGAGGCCGACCACGAGGTTGATCGTCGTTGCGAGCACGACGGTGCCGAAGATGTACGACAGCAGCGAGTGGCGCAGAACAATGGCGCGCAGTTGCGATGTACGCAGATTGGTGTCTGAAACCTGGTAGGTCATGCCGAGATCGAAAGCCAGGTAGGCGAAGTCCACATACCGTGGATCCTCGTCTGGACTGTTGAAATCGATCCCGCCCTCCGGCGGCGTGTAGTAAACGCGCGCGTAACGAAGGGTGAAGAGGGTGTGGATGAGCACCCACGACAGGGCAACACTTGCCAGCCCCAGTGCGGCGACGACGGCCTTCTGCGCCCCCGCTACGGTGCCGGCGTGAATCAGCAGCGTCGCGACCGCGGCGAGGCTGCCGACGCTGGCCAGGAGAACCAGGAATTCGCTAATCGTATTGCCCGGATCTTCGCGCGTTGCATGCTGGCGGGACGCCGCAGAATCGAGCCGGCTGATAACCAACCAGACCCAGACGATGAACACGAGACTGGCAGCAGCCCACCCGGCAACCGGTGCATTCCACCACGACGTCGTGGCTCCGACAGTGACGCCGACGATCGCTCCGACGACGATCATGATGGCGAGGCGCAGCCGGGAGCGACCCTTGTCTGCATCGCGGAACGAAGAGCTCATCTGCCGATCGTGCCACGGCCCGCCCAGCGCCGCGTGCACGGCGCGCCGGGGGGCACACGCGTAGGCTTTCGGCATGACCGACACCGTTTCTCCCGCACGACAGCGCGTTGTCAGCTGGCAGGATCCGCTACCCGGAGTGCAGCAGATTCCGTTGATGAGCGGGCTCGAATACGTGCGCGCGTTGAGGGACGGCATCCTTCCGCCACCGCCGATCGCCGAGCTCATGCTAATGCGGCTGACCGAGGCGGATATCGGCACGGCCACGTTCGTGTGTGACCCGGATGAGTCGCTTTACAACCCCATCGGTACGGTGCACGGCGGCTTGGTCTGCACGCTGCTGGACTCCGCGGTCGGCTGCGCGGTGCAGACGACTCTGCCGCAAGGCCAGGGCTACACGTCCGTCGAAATCAAGATCAACTATCTGCGACCGGTGCATGCGAACAGCGGCGAACTGACGTGCGTGGGAACCGTCGTCAAGCCGGGCTCGCGCATCGCGTTCGCTGAGGCAGTCGTCACGGATGCCTCCGGTCGCGCGCTCGCGACGGCCAGCAGCACGCTGCTCGTCTTCGACCTGTGACCCGCCTTTTCAGTTCACCGAGGCCAGTGCGAAGGACAGCGCGAATCCACAGAGAGACGCGGCGAGGAACAGCCAGCCGACCACGATGACTCTGCACACGCTCCTGCGTCGTGCATCACGCCGCGGGGCGCCCCACAGGTGGGCGTCGAGTTGCACGCGGTGGGCTTGGTCGATCAGCTTCTGCGTGCCGGGAAGCGTCGTGTCAAGCGCGCCGGTGTCGCATTGGGCGCTGATCCGGGAAGCCTCGTCCAATGTCATGGCCAGCTGGTGTCGTTGACTCATAGTTATTCGCCATCACTATCGCTATCGCCGCCGACGCGGACCGGAACGCCGAACCGCTGTGCGGCCTCGGGATGATGCAGGTCGAACGCGGGCGATTCGCTACGAATGCGCGGAATCGACGTGAAGTTGTGTCGAGGCGGCGGGCAACTCGTCGCCCACTCCAACGAACGGCCGTTGCCCCATGGATCGTCGACGGTCACCTTCGGCGCGTATCTCGCCGTAATGTACACGTTCAGGAAGAACGGGATCATCGACAGCCCCAGGATTGCGGCGCCGATAGTGGAGACCTGGTTCAGCCAGGTGAACCCATCGGTCGGCAGATACGTGTAGTAGCGGCGCGGCATCCCCATCACGCCGAGCCAGTGCTGCACCAGGAACGTGGTCTGGAAGCCGATGAACAGCAGCCAGAA
>Ga0208357_1000097_pt1 | contig 65617 bp, 69 predicted proteins | sample NGESurdeep092012_6_FD_184487 | JGI IMG/M metagenome (GOLD analysis project Ga0208357, IMG submission 184487) | Arctic peat soil microbial communities from Barrow, Alaska - NGEE Surface sample F52-2 deep-092012 (SPAdes) | ecosystem: Environmental > Terrestrial > Soil > Wetlands > Peat ...
TGGACGCTCCGAACTCGCATTGGCAAACACGAACTGGTGAGCCAGCGTCGTCTTGCCGCTTCCGGGGGCGCCCGCGATGATGTTGAACGAGAATTCGGGGAGGCCGCCGCCGACGATCTCGTCGAGGCCGGGGACTCCGGTGGGTAGTTTGTTGATATCTACTTTGTCTTCAGTGCTCACGCTTTTCTCCCGTGTTTCAAATTGCGATCGTCGAAGGCTCCGCCGTGCCACGTAGCGCGCAGCAGCCTCAACGTCAAGGTTTCACCAAGGAGGAGATGAAGCAGGCCGAGTAAGCGGGCGATGAGGATGATTCCCCCTTCGCCAGCCGGAAACTCGCCAGCCCGAATCTTGTCGATGTCGAATTGATGTTCAATCTCGCCCAGCCCTTGTAAAGATCCGTCGGCGGCAACCTGCGCCGCGCGCAGGCTGGGAGCTTCTGTTTTGGCTAACGCCAAAGCGCGAGAAGCCAGCGACTGAAAACCGGCAATTCCGGCAAAGTCACCAAGTTCCTGGCGCAGCTTCTCATAGACGCGAAGGGTTGCGGACTCCGCAGGCTCGGAGGTCTTGCCCGCAAAAGCTTCGTAATCAAGCAGACGCTGGGCCAAATCTCGCATTTTTGGTGGAGTCGTCAAGTTCAACCCCGTATTGTTCCATGAAGCGGATTTCGATAACCGTTGCAACTTTCGTTGGGGCAGTGCGACGATTCCGTCTCTTCTTGAAGCGCATCCGCGGTTGAGTCTTAGACATCCAGAGCCGCTCCGGATCGAGCACCGGCGAAACTCAATTCATGTAGCGATGATTCGTTTCTGGGTCAGGCGCGTCTTCCTGCGAGCCGCCGGCCTTGCTTCGGACCAGCGTAAAAACGTCCAAAACCGTGGCAATATTGCGTATGTTTCTCGCAACACTCACGAGCCCATCTTGCATGCCGGGATGTTTGCCCGCCAGGGATTCAATACGTTCGCTCACATTCCTCAGCAGGTCAATCTCCAGCAGAAGGTCCTCGAAAGTCGCAGCCATTGCCGGCCCATCGGCCACCGAGTTTGACGTGTCCGCTTTGGGCGTGCCCGATACTGTCTCGCTGTCAGCCTGAAGGCGTAAATCTTCAATCAAACGGAGCGTTGTTGCCTCGCCAAGGAAGGTAAGAAACTGCCCGAGCAGTTGCGCAATCAGAATGATTCCGGCCTCGCCGGCCTCATCCGTGTTCATCTCGGATTCGACTTCGCCGAGACCGCGCAATCTACCATTCTCCGTTACCTGCACGGAGCCGAGCCGGGGAGATTCCGATTTAGCGAGAGCCAGGGCACGGGAAGCGAGCGCCTGAAAACCATCAATACCCACGGGAGCGCCGAGTTGACGGCGCAGCCTCTCATACACCCGCACAGTCGCAGGTTCAGTGAGAAGCGAGGGCTTAACTGCGTCGGCTTCCGAAGCAACGAGGCTGCGGGCCAATTCACGCGTCTTATGTGGAGGAAGCATCGGTTCCGTTCTCTCCTTACCCCTGACGCCTTAGCGTTGAGCCTAAAGCATTTATCGCTACGACACTTTCTGGGCGATTGCTTCTGCAATGAGATTCGTTGCGAGATTCATCATACCCAATGTGATGCCATGCGATCCAAGAGTACTTGAGAGATCTCTGGAAAGATGAGCAAACTTGATCGGATTGGCCGCCGGAGGAATCCCATGGTGAAGCTTAATTGAAGTGTGGGCCGGGGAAGGATGCAACTGGCACCGGGTCGAAGGGAGAGGAACGGGGGAGAAGATCCGGCATCCAAGGGGCCTCACTGGGCAGCAGATAATTCTTTACTTATCACCCATCTGCTCTGTAAACTGAGGCCAATTGGGCGTGTACCCCCCAGCGGTCACCCCACGAAGGACGCAACCGGAAGGAGGCCCTCAATGGTGGTTATACCCGAAAAGCCGCGATTCGACGCCGCAGCCTTTCTGGCGAACGCCGGCCTGGGGAGAAGAGTCATCGAATTCGCGCAGAAGGATGCCCTCTTTTCGCAGGGAGATCCCGCGGACGCGGTTTTTTATCTTCAGGAAGGCCGCGCAAAAGTCACCGTTGTTTCCGCCACCGGGAAGGAAGCTACCATCGCACTGGTCTCCGCGGGCGACTTTGTCGGCGAAGAGGCGCTCGCGGCGATGCCTGGGTTGCGTTTGGCCTCGGCCACTGCAATTACCGACTGCACCACTCTCAGAATCAGCCGGGGAGAGATGATCCATGTGATGCACGAGGAAAACAGCTTTTCCGAACTGTTCTTCAAGTTTCTGCTGGAACACAGCATGCGCATTCAGGCGGACCTGGTCGATCAGCTCTTCAACTCCAGTGAGAAGCGCCTTGCGCGGATACTCCTGTTAATGGCGGAATTTGGCAAGCCGGGCGAACCGGAACAATACATTCCCAAGATTTCGCAGGAGACCCTGGCGGAGATGATCGGCACCACCCGCTCACGGGTGAGCTTCTTCATGAATCGATTTCGCAAGCTCGGGTTTATTGAATACAACGGGCGCATCAAGGTTCACAAGTCGCTGTTGAATGCGGTCCTGCTTGATCGATTTTCGGAGAGTCATCCCGAGAAACCTCCCTCTTCGGCCGCTGTGCCTTCCTCAGGCACTGCACGGGCTCGGTCGAGGCCTGCCGGGCGCGCCTTGCACGGGCAGAATTGAGCAAGTTGCAGTTGAAGGCCGCAGGCACGCAGGGGATGGAGATTCACGCTCGCGCAGAGATGGCAGCAGGCTTTTCTGCGGCCTGGGCTGCCATGGCGCTGAAACCGTTGCGGACCGACTCCGTCAGTCGCGGCCTGTCCATCTCTTTTCTTACAGAGGCGACAATGGCTTTTTCCTTCTTGACCCGGCCCGTTTTCTTCACGAATTGTTCCTCCTTGAACGGTGAGCGGTGAATTAGCGGGACGGATTTGGAGCCGATACTCGCTCGGGCGCCCCGCGAATGGGATCAAACAACAGGTTTCGAATCGGCAGGCGCGTTAGTTCCGGTGCCACCGCGAATATCCCCAGCCACCACCACCGATAAGAAAGAGCACCAGTAGAACGATCAAGATTGTTTCCATGATGAAACCTCCGTCGCTAGAGGAAGCGGACTCGCCCTTGTAACGACTGTCCCACTTCTTCTCTACTCATGATCCTAAGAGTGATCCGGACGGATGTCTGAGCACATTGAACCACAGTGAGCGGGACGCTCCAATCTCGCCATGGCACCTGCCTCGCAAACGAGGCCTGACATCCCTGACTCCTGAGTGGAGCCGTCATCCTGAATCTGGCAATTCCTGGGCTCGACACCATGCGGCATTCTTTATATCGACAGCGGTCTCGAGCGAAGGTGCGATTCTGACCAGTCGAGAGAGGCGCGGCGTGTATAGCTTTTGCTCTCATTGCTCGGCCCGTTATCTTCACGAATTGATCCTTCTTGAACGGTGAGCGGTGAATTCGAGTGCCGGACACGAGCCGGTACTCCTTCCAGTCCTCCTCCATAGATCGCACGACGTTCGAAGATCTGGTCGCCCTTTCGGAGCTACCACATAACAAACCTGGAACGTGGCAACGAAGCATAGCTGATTCGAAAGAGGTTTGTCGGATCACATACGTGGGCCGATTCATGGCTAGTCAGTTCCCACTCGTCCCGGACCGTGGCTACTGTGGCCAAACATGTTGTGCAGATTGAATCGTGACTCCCGTTGACGTTGTGCCGATGGGGGAAGCTTGATTTCAATAGGTCGAGCATCTTTCACCTCACAGTTCCCAAGATTTCCCTCAGAATAGCGGTCTTCACTCGGCAGGTCTGTGCAGTATTGCTCCCTGCGTGAGAAGGAGGGGCCGGATCGCCGTCGAGGGACGAACGCCCATCCGCGCCGCGCGAAGGGTAATAAGGGGGTCTGTGAGTACGAGGATAGTTATTTGAGTTTGGAAGCGTGGAATGAAAGCCGCACATAGCCGGCGCGCTCGATGTCGACGGGAGGCTGGTTCGGATCGCCCGTTCCCCATTCGTAGTGATGAGCCTGGAAGAGATTCTGCCCGACAACCTCGATCAGGAAATTGCTCCCCATCTGGCGTGAGAGATGAAGGTCGGCTGTCTGGTAGGCGGGAACTTTTTGCGCCGGCAAGGCGCTGATGAACCGATAGGTCTGGTCGAAGTGAAATTTCCAGGGGAGATCGATCAGGGACTGCAGAAATACCTGGTGTTTCGGGGATGATTTGTCATATGTACTCACCGAACCGCTGTCGCTGATGTTCGACGTCGGTCCGTCCGCCGCGAAGTCCGAATTGAGATACGAATAGGCCAGGTTCAGCCGCCAGAACGAGCTAATCGCGACCTGTGGGGCGATCTCAAATCCGGAGGCGGAGCCGCTAATCTGATTTGTGTATTGAATGGTTATGGTAGTCGTGTTGCCGGTCTTCGAAATTACTTCAGGTCCAAAGCTCTGCAACCGGCTGTACTGATTCCAGAAGCCGGATACATCGACGAAAAGATGCGAACTTACGCTTCCCCTGTAGCCCAACTCATAGCCGAGGACCTCTTCCGACTTGAACTGGTGATCGCCGAGCACCTGAATTACCAGAGTTGGCGTTGTGCCCTGAAGCAGGAAGTTTTCTTCGATGTCGGATGGCGTGGTGACCGAACGAGTGATGCCAGCCCACAGCGATTGCTTGTCGTTGGGTGACCAGAGCAGACGCCCGGATGGCAGAGCGTCGAATCCGCTGTAGTTGTTCTGCTGTAGCTTGGCGCCGAGGGTCAGATTCACTGTTTGCCCGAAGCGGATCTCGTCCTGGAGAAAACCGGTATAGATATGATCCACTCCGGTGGGCGGGACCACTCCTTCCCCGGCAACGGTAGAGATGACGTTGTAAGGACTCCAGCGCAGACCAGCACCGATCGAGAGCAGGTTTGAATCACCCGCCTTGAAGCGGTCAACCAAATCAAGGTCGATGGTGTTACGGGTCTCGCCGATCAGGGCGTGGGTACGGAGAGTGCGATCGAAATATGCCTGTGCAGTCAGCCCCGTGCCGTCTGCCCGCACCGTTTGATAGCGAAAGTTGACGTCGCCGCCGGATGTCTGGTCGTTACTGACGGCGGCGCCGACGATGTGCGGCGAAGTTCCTTTGTAGAGATCGCCCTCGAGCATCATGCCTGCTGTGTCTTTGGCGTCTTTATTGTGGTCTAAATTTCGATCTACGCGGAATCCGAGGCGTTCCTCGTGCCAGGTGTCATCGTTAATTCCGTCGGTATGGTATTCATGGGCGCGCTCAAAGCCTCGCCCAAACAGGCGGAAGCTGGTGTCGCCCGATCCGGCGCCAATCTGCAGGTCGTCGACCGTGTGGTCGAGGTTGCCAACTAATGCCACGGCCTGGATGCCCTTGGAGTCGGCAGCCTGGCTGGTGATGATGTTGATCACGCCGTTTGCGGAGTTCGGTCCCCAGATGGTGCCGGCAGGACCGCGGATGACCTCGATGCGATCGATGTCCTCCAACGGGAGATCCTGCACATCCCAGTAAACGCCGGCGAAGAGGGGGGTGTAGACATTTCTTCCATCGATCAGGACCAGAACCGACTTGGAAAAGTTGCTCTGGAGTCCCCGAATGCTTACAGCCCAGGTCGTCGCGCTGAGGCGTCCAACCTCAACGCCGGGCGCCAGACGCAAAGCGTCGGGGATCGTGGTCACGCCGGAGCGGAGGATTTCCTCGCGTGTAATGACATAGAGAGCGGCCGGTGTATCGCGCAGCGGAGTCGGCGTCTTGCTGAACGTAGTGACCTCGAGCTGGCCCAATTGTTCGAGACTCAATTGCTTCAGCTTTTGCTGGGAGTCGTTGTCGGCAGGCTTGGCTTGTCGGCTTTGGCCGCTTCCGTTCTGGGCGGCGGCTACCGAACTCGCTGCGAACAGAACTGCCAAAATCGTGCCAGCCAAAATCGTGCCAGCCGAGCGCAATGCCCGGCGCGGCAACCCACACTGGTGGGCGCACCGGGAGCCGCGAAGCGGGGCGCACTGGCCTGAATCCCTGTCCGCACGCTGGATCAATCTACAACCTCTCAGGTTTTGCGCTATGGCCCGTATCGAGACCCGTAAAAAGGTGTCCCTGGGGGAGGGACGCCGGGAAAATTCTCGTAAGCTAACTAGAGCATTTGATGCACGTTACATGTGCTACGGTTGGCCACGCGGTGTATTTTCTCCCGAGCCTTCGTCGGGAAGCTGGTAGGGCAAGCTGAAGCTGAACTTTGCGCCCCGATCAAGAGTTCCTTCCGCCCACACCCTTCCGCCGTGCCGGGCGATAATGCGCTGCACGGTTGCCAGGCCCACTCCGGTCCCTGGAAAGTCCACGTGGGAGTGAAGGCGCTGGAAGGGCCGGAACAGCCGGTCTGCGTAGTTCGGGTTGAAACCGACGCCATTGTCCTCAACGAAAAAGATCACTTCGTGCTCTGCTTCGCGGAAGCCGAATTGGATTTTCGCCGGATCGCGTTTTGAGGTGTATTTCCACGCGTTTCCGAGCAGGTTCTCAAGCACAACCATAATCAGGCCTTCGTCGGCGATTGCGTTGGCACCTGGACTAACGGTGATCTCAACGGTCCGGTCACCCTTGTCTGCCGCCAGCCGCTCCAGGATCGACTCAGCCATGCGGCTCATGTCGACGGGACCGTAATGCAATAGCGAGCTCGTGGCCCTGGATAGGTTGAGGAGGTCGTCAATCAACGTTGACATCCTCCGAGTTCCAGCCATCACCTGGGATACGAGCTTTGAGGAGTCGCCTTCTTGCGGCATCTCGGCTGAATGCTGCAACAGGAATGCGAGATTTGTGATTTGCTGCAACGGGCCCCTGAGATCGTGGGCCACTGAATACGAAAACGCCTCAAGTTCCTGATTGGCCGCCTGAAGTTCCACTGTCCGTTCCTGCACCTTCCGCTCCAGCCCGCGGCGCGAGTCTTCGAGCGCAAAGTCGCGGTGCTCAATCTGTTCGAGCATTTCATTGAAAGACCTGATGAGCAGCGAGATTTCGTCTGAGCCGCCGGGCGACTCGGCACGGACAGAGTAGTTTCTTTCGCGCGAAACGACCTTTGCCGTTTGTGCGAGAGCGGTCAAGGGGCTGGAGATTAGTTTTCTGGTTGTGATAGTGGCCACGAGCGCCACGATGTAGCAAATGATGAGAATACCGGCTGACAGGAGGCCGAACTGGCGTGCGCGGTGGGCCACATCGGTAGTCTCGGCGAGGATATACACGGAGCCGATCACCTGTCCTTGCGACTCGATGCGGCGCCCGAAGAGAATTTGCTGATCTCCGCGCGACCAGTAACCTGACACTTCGCCTTGCGCCAGGCGCGAAGACAGGTGGAAGCTGCTGGAATCATGGCGAGTGTAGGAGGCAAAGGGCTGCTGGTTCGCCGTGAATACTGTTGCGGCAAGCACGTGCGGCGACCAGCGCACTGCTGCAAGCGTGGTTTGCGCAGCCTGAGGGTCATCAAACAGCAGGGCAGCCTCGCAATTGGACCCGATGATTTGCGCCTCGGTGTCGAGATCCGTCCTCAGGGCCTGGCGCAAAGTGTAGAGGTCATACATGAGGAACGACACATAGGCGACGGCCAAGGCGATGCCGCAGACCGTGAGATTCATGCGCGTTATCTTGCGGGCAATGGACTGGTCGTTCCAGAAGCTCACGGCAGCACCTCGCCGGTGCGATTGCCGGAAACCGAAGCGGCAACTCTCAACAATTCGGAGCTGAGGCTGAGATGGGTGCGCCTGACCGGGTCAAGATTGACGGAAAAACGGACGTGATTCGATACCAACAATAACTGAATCATGCCGCCGCGCTTCAGGAAATCCGGCGCATCGCTGACGGTGAGCGTGTCGGAATCCCGAAAAGCCGCGAGGTCCTGATCCATCCGTTTTTCTTCAGAGATGCTGAAATATGCAATCGCGCATTGCCGCGAATCCGGATTACCAAAAGCCGGTTTCTCAAGTTCCGGTTTGTCCAGATCCGTTTTCTCGAGCAGAACAACGCGCACCGGGCGGCCGTCAATTTGTTCGCCGGCTGTGATCTGGTAGAGAGAGCCGTCGAATGGATTGTCGCCAACGACGCAGATATTGAAGTCATTGGCATTGAATTTTGCGCCGGGCGAGAGACGCATGAATTTGCCGAAATTGAGCAGGTATGCGGCTTTTACCGAGTACTCTGACGGCTTCGATTGACCGGGGAGCAGGATCGAGGAGGGTAGGAGCGCCCAGGAGAGCAGCGTGGTGAGCGCGAGGCTGCTGATCGGGCGGCGGGGCGGCGTTCGGAGGACGCGGGCGATGAGAGAGGGGAAAGAAGCACGCTTAGTGGGCCCTTTTCCACGCCTCGCTCCTTGGATTTTTGCCTCGCTCAAAGTCTGTGAACCTCAACAGCAGGATAGGGAATGCCGGCGCCAGTGAAATCTATTCCAGTTATCTCTTAGCCGGTCTTTTCGGGCTCGTCTTTCTGGGGCGGAACTCCATTGCCATAAGATGCGAATAATCTGCGAAGTGCATTCAGCAGCTTCTCGGGCTCGCCCTTGCGGACAAAATCGGAGGCATATGGTTGGATGTCTTCAGGCATGTTCCAGAGGTCCGAAAGTACAAGAATTGGAGCCAGCGGGTACTTCTCGTTTAGATGCTGCGCAATCTCAGGAGAAGTCTTTACTGAATAGAGCGTGTAATCGAGAAGAATCGCGTCGACTAGCTCTTCCGGGAGAGGCTCGGGCCCGGCAAAGCGGACAAGCAACGGGACCGGGAAGTAGCCAGCGCGATCAACGATCATCCCGTAGATTTCAAGGTGGGAGGGATCGTCATCGACAATCAGAATCCGCTTGCGTTCGGGGTCGCTCACAGCTTTCCGAGCCTCATTTTATAGGGCGGGGGCCCACATGCATGATTCCGAAAGCACAATAATAAGCCATAAAGCCAACGGGAGCGCAAGAGCTGAAAAGCGGTAGGGGGGCCGAGAAAAACCATGGACTAACGGAGCAAGGGAGCGGGGAGTGCGGGCGAGGACACCGGCACGACAGCCGGCGGGACGCCGGCGCTACTTGGCCGCCCAGCGCTTCGTGGCCGCGGTCAGTCGCTGAATTCGAGTTCGTCAATATTCGAGGTCGTCAAGACGACGCCATTTGTAGATGGCGATGGAGACGATCCAACTGAGAGCGAAGAGTCCGACGATGAGGTAGCCGAGGGTTCCGAAGCTCGAGTTGAGCTTGAGGATGGCGGCGAAGAAGCTGCCGGTGAGATGGAGTTGGCCGGCGAGGAGGCCGAGAGCTTCGATTCCGCCGACGACCAAAGCGACGACGACAGAGACAAGGGTGATGGTGAGGTTGTAGTAGAGCTTGCGCACTGGTTTGATAAAGGCCCAGCCGTAGGCGCCGAGCATGAGGATGTTGTCCGTGGTGTCGATGAGCGACATGCCGGCGGCGAAGAGGACTGGGAAAACGAGGATGGAGCCGAGGGGAAGTCCGCGCGAGGCTTCGGCGGCGGAGATGCCGAGAAGGCCGATTTCGGTTGCGGTGTCAAAGCCGAGGCCGAAGAGGACGCCGAGCGGGTACATGTGCCAACTGCGGCGGATGAGCGCGAACATGGGACGGAAGATGCGGGCAAGGAATCCGCGATTGGCGAGAAGCAGATCGAAGTCTTCATCGACGTATGGCTCGCCGGCGCGAACGCGAGCGAATGCGCGATAGATGGAAACGAGAACTACGATGTTGACGATGGCAATGGCGAAGAGAAAGAGACTCGAGACGAGCGTGCCAATGAGACCGCCGATGTCGCGGGCCGCGTCCATTCTGTGCTGAAGAGCGAGCGCGGCGGCGGCGATTAGCACCGAGCCGATGACGACGATGGTGGAGTGGCCGAGCGAGAACATGAGGCCGACCGCGATGGGGCGTTTGCCTTCCTGCATGAGCTTGCGCGTGACGTTGTCGATGGCGGCGATGTGGTCGGCGTCGACGGCGTGGCGCAGGCCGAAGCTGTAGGCGAGCAGCGCGGTGCCGAGCAGGAGCGGGAAGTGGCGGAAGGCGACGACGGCCCAGAGCCAGGCTGCGACGTTAAAGAGAAAAAGCAGGCCGTAGATGCCGATGACTTTGTTGCGGAGATTTCCGGCGGCATCGTCGAAGATTGAGAGCAGGCGGAGACGCGGTGCAGCGCGAGTGTTTGGGGACGGCGCTGCAAATGGGTTGGCGGAGTTCATTGGAAATCTGATGATAGAACAGGACAGTGATCAGTGGTCAGTATTCAGACTGGTCTCAGTGCGCGACAAGCGACGCCAGAAGCGGAACGTAGGCGAGCAGAGTGACGGCGATTCCGGCGAGGGCTGCTAGCGCGAGCGAATGGAAAAAGACAAATCGCAGGATTGACCCCTCCTGGCCATAGATGTTGGTCGCGGTGCTGGCGACTACGATGCTGGCTGCGTCGATCATCTTGCCCATTACACCGCCGGCTGAGTTGGCCGAGGCCATGAGCATGGGAGAGACGCCGATCTGCCGCGCGGTGATGACCTGCAGGCTGCCGAAGAGGACGTTGGAAGATGTGTCGGAGCCGGTCGAGGCAGTGCCGAGCCATCCAATGAGCGTGCCGAAAAATGGATAGAGCGCGCCTGTGCGGGCAAAGGCGAGGCCGAGCGTGGCGTCGAGCCCGCAATAGCGCGTGATGTAGCCGAGCGCCATCATGGCGGCGATGGTGACGAAGGTGTAGCGGATCTTGAAGAGGGTTTGCGCGAATGCGACGGCGAGCGTGCGGAAAGAAAGACCCATGAGCAGGCCGGCGACGAGCGCGGCGAGCAGAATGGCGGTTCCGGTGGCGGTGAGCCAGTTGAAATTGAAGATGGCGGCTTCTTTAGTGGCGGCGGCGACGACGGGCGGAACGCGCTGAATGGCGTTGTGGAGTCCGACGACGGGGATTTTGATGGTGGAACGCGCGTCCATCCACGTCGAGATGCGGGGAAGTCCCCAGAGAAATACGGTGACGCTCAAAACGAGCCAGGGAAGCCATGCGTTGAAGATGGCGGCGCCGCTGTGGCCGTGATGTTGGCGAATCTGGCCGGTGATGTCGGCTAGATCGGTGTCGAGAATCCTGCGCGGCTGCCAGAAACGGAGAAACGCGAGGAGCATGACGATGGTGGTTCCGGCGGCGACGATGGCTACGAGCCATGGTCCGGTGTAAGTGGCCATGAGATATTGCGCGGCGGCAAAGGAGACTCCAGCTACGAGGATCGCTGGCCAGACCTCAAGCATGGCGGCGAATCCGGCGAAGGCCCAGATGAGCCAGAAGGGAATGAGCACGTCAAAAGGTAGAAGAATGACGGCCGTCGTGTGCGAAAGGCCGAGTAGATCGAGGCCGGTGACGCCGTGAAGAGCGACCAGTGGAATGCCTGTGGCTCCGAAAGCGACCGGCGCGGTGTTGGCGAGGAGCGAAAGGCCCGCGGCTTGGAGCGGCTTGAAACCGAGACTGATGAGAATGGCGGAGCAGACGGCGACGGGTGTGCCGAATCCTGAGGTGCCCTCAAAAAATGCGCCGAGCGCGAAGGCGATGAGAAGCAATTGCAGGCGGCTGTCGGCGGTGATGCCGGTGAGGCTCTGCTGAAGCGTGACGAAGCGGCCGGTTTTTACGGTGAGTTCGTAGAGAAAGATCACGGGCAGGATGATCCAGCAGATGGGAAAGACGCCGTATCCGGCGCCGTATGCGGCGGCGGAAAAAGCCAGCCGCGCAGGCATATGGAAGACGAGCGTGGCGGTGAGCAGTGCTGTGGCGAGACCGGCAAGCGCGGCGACGTGCGCCTTGAGACGCAGAACGGCCATTGAGCCAAGAAGAACCACGATAGGCAGCGCGGCGACAAGAGTGGAACCCACAAAGCTGCCAGTGGGGTTGTAGCCCTGCGCCCAGTGGAGCGCGGCGGAATTGGTTTTGAAAAGGTAAACGACAGCCGTGATGAGCGCGACAAAAGCGACGCCTTCAAGGGCGAGCGGGACCGCGTGCGATTTTGCGGGAGTCGGATTGATCGGCGCGGATGGGGTTGACGGCATGAAACCTCGCTGTCGGGTGCGTCTCATTTCATGTCGGAAGACAGCACCGGCGCAGGCGCATTCGGCTTTACTGCTTCTACCTCGCGACGGACGGTGAGGACGGTGATGTCGTCCTGCTGGCCGAAAGATTTGGCGGCATCGGCCAGGAAAATGGCGGCCTTTTGGCTGAACTGGCGGACGCGGTCGAATCCGAAGAGCTCGCCGTTGGGATGGCGGGCTTCGACGACTCCGTCGGAGAGCAGGAGAATGCGGTCTCCGGGATGGAGGAAGAAGCGGGATTCCTCGTATGTGATTTCGCCGAGGACGCCAAGCGGAAGGCTGCCGGGCAGAGCGATCTCCTGGCTGTTGAGATAGGGCGGCAGATGACCGGCGTTGGCGATGACTACCTCGCCATTGACGCCGAACCAGAGTGCCTGGCAGGTGGTGAAGCTGTCGGTTCCTGAGAGAACTCGGTTGAGAGATTCGAGAATCCTGGCGGGGTGGCGTTCAGTCCCACGGCGCAACGCGCCCATGAGAAGCGAGACGTTCATCGCGGCTTTGAGGCCATGGCTGGCGACGTCGCCAATGACGACGAGGAGGCCTTCGCGACCCATTGTCTGCACATGGAAGAAATCGCCGCCGACCTCGCTGGCGGGGCTGTAGACGGAGTCGACTTCGAAGCCGGGTGTGGCCGGCTTTTCCTGGGGGATGAGCAGCTCCTGCACGCCACGCGCGGCGGCAAGCTCGTTGGTGGCATGCTCCTGATCGCGCTGCACGCGCAGATAGCGGAAGAACACAATGAGCACGATGACTAGAATGCCGGCGTACCCGCCGATTGCGGAGATGTGGATAGGGATGGGTCCGGCTTGCATGGTGAGCGGCGAAACATATGGCGAGCCGGTCCCGCCCTTGATTGCGTTGCCAATGACGGAATCGGCGATGCCGACCAAACTGAATCCGAGCGGAATGAGGAAAAGGCCAGCCTCAAAGTTCCGGCGCACGGCAGCGGCAATCAGGGTGCCGAAGACGAAAATGGACCAGCCAAGCATCCAGAGGCCGGTGGCGACAAAGATGGCGACGAACCAGGGGATGGCTCCGCGGTGAAAGAGGAAGAGCAACGCTGGGCTGACACCGAGGAGAACCGGAGCGGTGTAGTGCAGGCAGAGGATGTACCAGCGTCGCTTGAGGGAAAGAAAAGCAACGAGAAATTCGAAGAAGAGATAAGCGGAGATGACGAGAAGCTGAAGCACCAGCGTGGCACAGACAAAGGCGCTGAGCCGCGCGGAGCTACCCGCCAGTTCGATAAAGCCGATGGGCGCCGCGCACAGCTCATGCAGGGCGAGCCATAGGTATTCAGGGTGACCTTCTTCAGAGAAGTAGAGCGCGAGGAGAAATGCGGCCAGCACGGCGAGGAGGACGGAGTAGATGAGGTTCAGCAGGCGCTCAAAGAGGCTGCGATTGGATGCGAGATTGAGCTCGCGTCCAAGTTCATCTGGCGTGCCCAATGTAAGCGTGTGGTTGGCGAAGAAGCCTGTGTAGGCGTCCGCGCCGAAGGCGGCGTAGATGACGCGCACGACCAGGGTCAGCGAGGTTTCGGAAGGATCAAGGTTGAGGTTGTAGAGGCGAGAGATTGGTTCGTATTCCTCGGGAGCGTCTCCATGCGGCCCCTCGGGGTGGACCTGTACGCCATTGGCGAAAACCTCAGGGATTAGCCCGGGGGAGCCGAGTTCGATCGAGTTGCCGTGCGAGACGGGCAATTCGATGAGCAGGGCGAGCGGCCCATGATGGGGAGCAAGCTGTATATGAAGCCGGAAAAATGCGTAGCGGCGCGCCGGAGTTGCCGTGACAGGTAGATTGGCGGTCCCAGCCGGTGACTTGGCAGGCGTGGAGTGATCTTCGTCTGGAACTTCGCCGATGGAAGGTTGAGCGTCGCGAACGGCCCATGCGGAGTCATCGAAGGTGGGTGAAGCAGCCGAGACGTCGGATGTGATGCCGACGCGCCAGTTCTTGTCGAGGATGAGAGAGGAACCGAGGACGGTGGCGTCGAAGATAGCTGGTGCGACTGAAGGTGCGGCGAGCTTGCCCCTCCTGGCGTGGTTATGGGATTTGGAAGCAGCGGCGGGAGCAGGTTTTGGGGATGGAGGTGCAGCCTGGGCGGCAAGCAGCGCAGCCCCGCAGACGGCAATCCAGACTGCTGACAGAAATCTTAGCCGCAAAAGGCCTCCCCAGCGGTTTTATTCACTGTACTGGAAGTGCAGGCAGTAGGGAATAGGGAGTAGGGAGTAGAAAGGCGGGGAGCGAAGACGGGGAATTGGGAACATAAAGACTGGGGCTGATGGACGCAGGGGTTAAGGGACGAAGCGCCCGACCACGAGCGGGCGGGAAGATGTGTTTTGCCTTTGCTGTCCAATTGGCACATACTGGCGTCTATATAGATTGAGCGGAGCGGGGCAGTAAGGCGAGGCCTGCACGGAGGCGGAGGTAAGGTCATGAGGGCAGCGGATCGCATGGTTCTGAGAGTGACGGTTCTGGCTGGAATGGCGCTGGCCGCAGGCGTTGGAGTGTGGGCGCAGGCGAGTGCGCCGGCGAGTAACAGCGGTGCGCAAACAACCTCGACTGCAACTCCGGCTGCAAGCCAAACGGCATCGCAGCAACCATCGCAAACCGCACAGCCGGCTGCCGGCACCACATCTGTAGGCGGAGATGCGCCGCTGCCCGCGAAGCAACCAGACTCGGGAACGTCTTCGAATACAAGTTCAAGCGGAGCGGCTTCGACCAGCCCATCCACTTCGAGTCCGGCCACGGCGAGCAGCACGCAGCTTGCTCCCTGCGAGACGGGGAAGAACGCCGACAAGAAGGACAAGAAGAAGGACAAAGATAGAAAAGATACGGCAGACGGTCCCGAGCCGGGCACGACGGCGGTAGGCGGCGATTGCGCCGGCCCTGTCGCGGTTGACGTGGATAAGATTGTCGATCCCGGCAGCCAGATGATTCCGATTAAACCGGGCAGCATTGAAGACGTGAACGCGGTGGGCAATCGCGAGATTGGCAAGCGCGGATTGGGCAACTGGTACTCGACCGATGGCGAGATCAAGATGGGCAAGCAGTTCGCCGACGAGATCGAGAAGAGCACCAAGTTCATCACCGATCCCGTGGTGGACGAATATGTGAACCGCATTGGGCAGAACATCGTGAAGAACTCCGACTGCAAGGTGCCGTTCACGATCAAGGTGATCGATTCCGACGAGATCAACGCGATGGCGCTGCCGGGCGGATTCTTCTATGTGAACTCGGGGCTGATTCTGGCGGCGGATGAAGAGGCCGAGTTGGCAGGCGTGATGGCGCACGAGATCGCGCACGTTTGCGCGCACCACGCGGCGCGCGAAATGACGAGGATGAATTACGCTGAGATCGGCATGGTGCCGCTGGAGATCATGCTGCCGTACGACCTGGCGGGATATGGGATCTACGAGGCGGCGCAACTGGCGATTCCAATTACGTTCTTGCAATTCTCGCGCGACTTCGAGGCGCAGGCCGACTATCTGGGCGTGCAATATATGTACCGGTCTGGCTACGACCCGCAGGCCTTCATCACCTTCTTTGAGAAGATACAGGCGCTTGAGAAGCGCAAGCCGGGACTGGTAGCGAAGGCGTTCAGCGACCATCCGCAGACGCCGGATCGGATTCTGCACTCCCAGGAGGAGATTGCGCGCATTCTTCCAGCCAGGGAAGATTATCTGGTGACGACGTCGGAGTTCGACGATGTGAAGGCTCGTCTGGCGCGCATCGAGGACAAGCGGCGGTTGATCGACACCAAGGGCGGCGCGAAGCCGTCGCTGCGCAGGGCGAGCACGACGACGGATAGCTCGGGCAATTCGGGTAGTTCAACTGGCTCGCAGACTGGCGGCAATTCCGGCGACTCTGGCGACGGACCACCGACGCTGCACCGGCGAGATGACCAGAACTGAAAAAAGTAGGGAACAGGGATCAGGGTTAGAAGAGCAGAACGGCTTCCCGAGGAGGGAAGCCGTTTTTTTGTGTGTGCGTGTCGGAGTTCACCTGTTTAGACCAACTCCAGACGAAGTTCGCGGCCCACAGCTACGGCTGCCTTGCGCAACGTGTTCAGAGTAACCGCGTCGTACTCTGGATCGAGCAATCGATCGAGGGCCGCGCGGCTGGTGCGCATGCGCCGCGCCATCTCAGCTTTGGACATCTGTTTTTCTTTCATGGCAGCTTGGACCTGCCGTGCCAGGACGCGCTTGAGGGCCGAAGCGGTTACTTCTTCGTAGATTCCCTCTTCGCGGAGCCAGCTATCGAACGAGGAGCCAACATTGCGCTTTTTCATCTGCCGTCCTTCTTGCGCTTGAGCGCCAGTTCAATTTCGCCTTGGGGAATCTTCTGGGTCTTCTTGATAAAGCCATTGAGCAAAACCATCTGCTGATCTGCAATACAGAAAATGATTCGTGCGATTCTGCCGCGCGGCAAGTTGCTGCGAACTTTCCACAGCTCCTTGCCAAGTGAGCGTACCAATGGCAGCCGATCGGCCATGAGAACTCGACGTCTTTGATGTCCTTGCCGATCGCCTTCCGATCCCCTAATTCCAGACCCTTCAGTCATTCACGCACCGGCTCACGTCCCGCATTGGAGCGGTAGAAGCGGGCCGGCAGTCGTTTTAGTTCTGACACCGAGGTGTAGTGTATCAATTCTGGTACGGCAAATCCATCCGGAAGGGCCGGGCCACTGAGTCGGATTACCTAATGGGAAACAGTGAGGGCGGGCCATTAGACTGGACCATCTGCTTCACGGGCGCTATGGATTGGGCACGGCTGCTGAGGCAAGCGCAAGGGAATGGGGTTTTCCACAGGTGTGCTTGGTGAGCGGGCGCGGGAGAAACCCATTGAATTCCTGTAACTTACTGAAATTCCTTGAATGAACCGATCAAGTCGGGTTAAATACAGAAGTACCGGGCGCAATGCCCGCAAGAATACCGCTTTGCATCCTGAACGTTTTGGAAGGCAATCATGCGCAACGCAGCTATCCGCTCCAACCTGCTGGTTCCTGAGATTCGCGAGGTCATGGACATTCGCCAGGCCTCGAACTACCTTGGCATCTCGGCCGACACGCTCTACAAGTACGCATCTGACGGATTTGTGCCGGCGTTCAAGCTGGGCAATCGCTGGCGGTTCAAGCGGTCGCGAATGGACGAATGGATGGATCGGCAGAGCGATCTGCACGCGGGCGGCGAATTGGACGCGAGCAAGAAAAAACCGGTGGCTCGGGAAGCAGTTTAGCGAATCCCGTCTCGATAGATACTGATAAAACTCATTGCGTGGACCACTTCCGCGGCATGGGCGCGTCGCGCCGGCTGCTTTTCTCTGTAACTCGGCTCCCGTTTTATCCATCTAAGCTAGCAAGAGGGAACCCTGATTGCCCCGGACACTGTCGTCTGAGACAATTTAGAGAAGTGGAGCGTGCGCATTGGCTATCTCGCGGTCGAGCGAACCCGTCGAATTGATCCGGCCCCCTGGCATGATTGCCGGTCAGGCAGCCTGGAAGAAGCGCATCGATAATACGTTCCTGATCGGCTTCCCTCTGGCCGGGTCGGTGGCCAGCATTTTCTGGTTTCGCTCGCACCCCATTCACTGGGTCGAGGTCATCACCTTCGTCGTCGGCTATTTCATCGTCGGCATGGGGACCGGTGTTGGTTTTCACCGCTATTTCTCGCACAAGAGCTTTGAGACCAGCCCGTGGGTCGCTTATATGCTGGGCGCATTCGGATCGATGTCATTTCAGAGCTCGCTGCTCACCTGGACGTCCGATCATCGCCGTCATCACTCCCACACCGACAACTGCGGCGACAACCATAGCCCGTTTGTGGACGGCCACTGCGATCACGAGAACACGCTCCGGGGCTTGCTTCACGCTCATATCGGATGGATGTTCGACGACACCGTCACGGATCTCAACATCTACGGCCGAGACCTGGTGCGCGATCCCGTCATTCAGTTCTACGCACGTACACATTACATCTGGCCGGCGGTCTCCGTGGCTGTTCCCTGGCTTGTGGGCTATGCGTTTGGAGGACTAACTGACGCGTGGGGCTGCTTCTTTGCGGCCTGCCTGCGCACCGTGCTCTTCCAGCATTCAGTCTGGGCGGTTAATTCTCTGGGCCACACGTTCGGCTATGAAAACTTCAATATGAAGAACAACAGCAAGAACAACACGATTCTTGCGTGGCTAACCTTCGGCGACGGCTACCACAACAACCATCATCGCTATCCGCGTTCGGCGTTTCACGGAATGTTGAAGCACGAGATGGATTTGAACGGCCTTATCATCACGGGCCTTAAAAAAGTTGGCCTCGCCCGCAACATCATCTTTGCAGATGGCTACCTTGGCGATAAGCGCCCCATTCTTTCCCCTGACGCGCTCACTGAAGGGCCCGTCGACGCGGAGTACCCTTCAGCGACAGACGCTGCGGCCTGAACGGAATCCTCGGCCTATTCGTCTGTTTCATCTGTGCGGGCAGCCCGGCCAGCAGCAGGGGCGCCGCATGCCTTCTTTTAGTTCCGCGCACACCCTTTCGACATGCTGCCGTCTCGTTTCATCTTTCTTGACGGAGGTGGTCCAGCAGATCCACTCGTTACGCGCAAGCGGCGTTATGTCTTCCCAGGCAGTCAGTGCCTTCGCGTCGGACGCAAGCGCTTTTCTGAGATCAGCGGGAAGGTCATGCACGACTCCTGCGGAGATTCGAACGGTTGCCATAGGGTTATCTCACAGACGGACAGGTGCCACCTGAAACGGCAGTCCAACTCGGTTTCCCGGCTCTCGTCTCCCGGCGGCCATTTTGGGTTTAGCGACGCTTCGTTGTTGTCTCGCCTTGCCGCGCGTTTAGTTTAGTCCGGGTCCAGATATTCCTGAGGGACGTCGTCTTCGGGCACTTCACGGGTGCGAACTTCCTGGCCCTCGCGGTTTCTGGAGTCTTCAATACCCTGCACAATTCCAGCTTCGAACGCGTTTCCTTCCTCGAGCAATTCGTCGACACTCTCGGAATCGGCGCTCTCGTCGTTCGATAAGCCTTCCAGATCTCCTGATTGCAATCCGGAGACATCTGGCGAGAGATCCAGCGAATCGAGGGGAATGTCTTTGTCGCGTCGGGTCCTGTTAAAGGCTTTGGTGATCTTTTTGGGAGCCTTGGCGATCTTTTTTTGGGGTTTGGCGCTCCCAGTTTTGGCTTTGGCTTTGGCCGCCTTCATCGGTTTCGCTTTCGCGGGCGCTCGCTTCTTTCTGGCTACGGGATTTTTGGGAGCGGATTTCCTCGTTTTTGACGAGGCCTTCTTCCGGGCTATGGGCTTTTTCGAGACCGATTTCCTCGGTTTCGTCGGTGCCTTCTTCCTGGCGGTTTTGTTGGGAGCAGATTTCTTTTTTGCCGGCTGCTTCCGTGCCCGCTTGAGAGGTTTTCTAGCGTTGCTTTTCTTCGCTGCCGTCGATTTCTTTTTGGTGTTCTTCTTGGTCGCCATTGGCGCAGTCTAGCACCGTCCCGTAAGCGCGGTAAAACGACCGCGGCAAAACGAACGTGGGGGCTGATGCTGCGCTGGCACGACCAAACTAGCAAGGAAGAAGCCGGTGCGCAGAGAAGCGGCCAGCAGACAGTCGCTGCCAACGAAGGCCGCCGTGATAAAACTGAGCGCGTGGACCACTTCCGCCGCATGGGCGCGCTGCGCCGCAAGCTGAACCGCGCCGGGCTTCCCGGACTTCTCGTCACACATCTACCAGACATTCGCTATCTGTGCGGGTTTACGGGATCGAGCGCCGCGCTGGCGGTGACCCGCCGCGGCGGCCGCATGTTCACGGATGGCCGCTACACGGCGCAGGCCGCCGAAGAAGTGAAGGCGGCGCAGGTGCAGATTGCATCGGGCTCGCCGGCGGTGGCTGCAACGCAGTGGTTGGCTGCGCAAGCGGGCGTGGCGATGGCAGGATTCGATCCGGCGCGAACGACGGTCGCGGAGCTGACGCGCTGGAAAAGCGAGCTGCCGAGCCGGTTGCGCAAAGACTTTTTCCAGGCTGTGCCGGCGCCGTTTGTTGAATTGCTGCGCATGGTAAAGGACGACGACGAACTGGCGGTGATGGCTGAGGCCGCGCTTAAGGGCTGCAAGCTGTTTGAGCACATTCTGACCGTGCTGCGGCCGGGGATTGCCGAGGTTGAAGTGGCAGCGGAGCTCGAATATCAGGCACGCAAACTGGGTGCTGAGGGAATGTCCTTTGAATCGATCGTCGCCTCGGGGTTGCGCTCGGCGATGCCGCACGGCCGCGCAACAAGCACGCCCCTGCCGCGGCGAGGGTTCGTGACGCTCGACTTCGGTATAATCCACAAGGGTTACTGTTCGGATATGACTCGGACGGTCTTTTTGGGCAAGCCAAAGCCTGAGGAGCGAAGAACCTACGAAGCAGTGCTGGAAGCGCAGGAGAACGCGGTGAATGCCGTGGCTGCCGGCGTGAGTTGCGCGGAGGTGGACGAGGCCGCCCGCAGCGTTTTGCGCAGAGAAGGTTTGGCTGAGGCATTTTCGCACTCCACTGGCCATGGAGTGGGACTTGAGATTCATGAGCCGCCCCGGGTTGGCGCGGGACAGAGGACGCGCCTACAGGCGGGCATGGTGATCACCATCGAGCCTGGCGTTTATCTGGCAGGTAAGTTTGGCGTGCGCATTGAGGATATGGTGGCTGTAACGCGCAACGGTGGACAAGTGCTGACACCGGCGCCCAAGGCACTGATTGAGCTCTAAAATGCAGCAATTCGCTGCCGTGGTTGAGGGACGTTGAATTGAAGGAACGAATGAAGCAACAAGACATTGAGGATCTGCGGCAACTGATCGAGTTTTTGAAGTCGCATGGTGTCTCCGAGTTCGACGTGGATCGCGGCGACCTGAAGATCCGTCTGAAATTCAATCCGCAGGGGAGCGGGCCGGCCAGTTTGAGCGATCTGGCGCGGCTGCTGCAAACGAGTTCGATACAGACGGGGCCGCTGATCGCCGCACATCCCGCGGCGACTGCACCGGCGGGATCAGGCGCTGGAGCCGCTGCGGCGACGCCGGCCGCTGACGCGGAAGCCGGACTGCACGTGGTGAAGTCGCCCATCGTGGGCACGTTTTATGGCTCGCCGTCTCCCGGAGCATCGCCGTTTGTCACACCGGGCGATCACGTGGAAAAAGGTCAGGTGATCGGCATCATTGAAGCGATGAAGCTGATGAACGAGATCGAATCGGATGTGGCGGGCGAGGTGGTGAAGTGCCTGGTTTCGAATGGGCAGGCCATCGAGTTTGGCCAGCCTCTTTTTTCGGTTAAGACAGCGTAGTTAGCGGGGTTAGCGGAGTCGCTGTTATGGCCAAGTTTCTCAGGAATGCGACAAACTGTCGGCAGCAGCGAGAAATCTGGATGAAGACCCGGTCCCTTAGCAAAATGAGATTCGTCTTTTTGTGGGGAACGGCTTGGGGCGTCTCTATTGTCGCCCTCCAGAATTCTCTTAGGGTACTTATAGACCGCAAAGCGATCGACTGGGGTATCTTGCCGATCAGCCTCGTCTTGGCGAGCGCTGTCTTTTGGGGGTGGCGCTATTGGATTTGGAATTCGAACGAAAAAAAGTTTGGCCCAATGTTGTCTGACCGCCCGCTCCGCTAACTCCGCTTTTTAAGGAATTCATGTTTCGTAAGGTACTGGTTGCCAATCGAGGCGAGATCGCGCTGCGCGTGTTGAACGCGTGCAGGGAGCTGGGTATTCGCACGGTTGCGGTATACAGCGAGGCCGACCGCAACGCGCTGCATGTGCGCTTTGCCGATGAGGCGATTTGCATTGGGCCGCCGCGCGCGGCAGACAGCTACCTGAATGTGCCCGCGGTGATTTCGGCGGCGGAGATTGCCGACGTGGAGGCGATCCACCCTGGATACGGATTGCTGAGCGAGAACGCGAACTTCGCTGAGGTTTGCCGCGCTTCGAATATCAAGTTCATTGGGCCGCCGCCTGAGGTGACGCGGCTGATGGGCGAAAAAGAGAAGGCGCGACAGGCAATGAAAAAAGCGAAGGTGCCGATTCTGCCGGGATCGGATGGGATCCTGTCGACCGCGGAAGAGGCGCGCGAGTGGGCCGCAAAGGTGGGTTACCCGGTCATCCTGAAGGCCAAGGCGGGCGGCGGCGGGCGCGGGATGAGGATTGTGCGCGACGCCGAGGATTTACCCAATCTGTTTCATGCAGCGTTTACCGAGGCGGCCAACGCGTTCGGCAACGGCGAGCTTTACATGGAGAAGTTCATTGAGCAGCCGCGGCATATTGAGTTCCAGGTGCTGGCCGATGAACACGGCAACGTGGCCTCGCTGTTTGAGCGCGAGTGCTCGATCCAGCGCCGGCATCAAAAGCTGATTGAAGAAGCGCCGAGTTTGCAGGTGACGCCGAAGATGCGCGAAGAAGTGGGCCGAACGCTGTGCAAGTGCTTGCGCGAGATCGGCTACCAAAATGCGGGGACGGTGGAGTTCCTGATGGACGCGAGTCACCAGCTTTACTTCATCGAAATGAATACGCGCATTCAGGTGGAGCATCCGGTGACGGAGGCGATTACCGGCGTGGATCTGGTGAAGGCGCAATTGCGGATTGCGGCTGGCGAGCGGCTGGATGCGATTCTGCCGGCGAAGCTGGAGATTCGCGGCCATGCGATCGAGTGCCGCATTAATGCGGAGCACCCGCACAAATTTACGCCGTCTGCGGGGAAGATTACGGCGTTCAACGTGCCGGGCGGAAATGGAATTCGAGTGGATACGGCGCAATACGCCGAGGGAGTGGTTCCACCGTATTATGACTCGCTGATCGCAAAGCTGATCGCGCATGGCGTGGACCGCGAGGAGGCGATTGCGAAGATGGAGCGGGCGTTGAGCCAGTTCATCGTGCAGGGAATCGATACTTCGATTTCGCTGCATCAGGCGATCTTTGAGGATGCGGGGTTCAGGGCAGGCGAGTTCGACACGGGTTTTGTCGAGCGATTTCTTGCGGCGCGGGCCGAGGCGGAGAAGCAACCGGCGTAGGCGGCGAGACTCACGGCAAGTGGTTGAGCGTCAGGCCGACGTGAACACAGAGTTTCCGTTGCTGCAAATCAAAAGTGAATAATCCGCTCGCGTCGAGCTCAATTGCCGCGGCGACATGAAGCAGGTCAGGGGTACGCACTCCCAGCTGCGCCGCGGTTTGAAGGGACAGCCCCCGAGCCCGTTCGAATGCAGATTCGGGAAGTGCATTGCGCAGAAATCCTCCGCGGAGGAGATCTTCATCGAAGGCGCGAAGCGATTGAGCGGCCTCTAACTTCGAAATTTCTTTTCGGAATACACGTAGTCCCAGAGCGTTCGTAGTTTCGAGTTCAGTGAGCGACGACATCAGCAACGGCAGGCGAGCCGCTTGCAGAACTTCAGCAGCTGCATCGGAGTTTGCATCTTTGGTGTACAACGAGACCACAAAGCTGGTGTCGAGATAGATCAATAGCGGTCCCGGTCCCGACTGATCAGCTCGGCTCCAGTTACTTCAAGGACCTTGTCACCATAAATTTCGTTCAGACGGGCCAGGAAATCCGGCAATGGTGGCCGCTCGGTGGGCTCCGGCGTGAGGCGCGCAATGACCTTGCGGCGCTTGGTGACCTGAAGTTCGTTTCCCTGAGCGAGCAAGCGCTCGACTTTTTTGAAGTCATAGCGGAGATCGCGAACGGATACGGTCTTCAATCCGGTCTTCATGTGATACATTCTAGCATCACAAAGGCAGCAAACGAAAAATTGCGGATTTTCACAGGATATTATCGCTTTTTCTTCGCCTTTTCATGCGGAGATCGGCTATGCTGTTTTGGCAGCGTGGAGGTTGCATAAATGGACGCACAAAAAGCACTGATTGCCGAGTTTGACCGAGAGACTGCGAAGACGCGAAAGATGCTCGACGCAATTCCTGCCGATGCCGATTTCAACTTCAAGCCCCATCCCAAATCGATGAGCCTGGGTCGGCTCGCGGGGCACCTTACAGACTTCGTGGGCGACTGGGGGAACCACACTCTGACTATGGACAAGCTGGAGTTTGCGGCCGACCATAAGTGGGAGCAGTATGTGCCGGCGAGCAAGGCAGCGTTGCTCGAGAAGTTTGACAAGCAACTGGTGGAGGCGCGCGCGGCGCTGGTGGCGACGACCGGTGAAGCGTGGGACCGGAACTGGAAGTTTGTTTTTGGGGGGCGGACGTGGATTGACGCGCCCAGGTTCGAGGTCTTCCGCGAGACCGTTTTGAACCACATGATTCATCATCGCGGGCAATTGACGGTGTATCTGCGGCTGATCGGCGCAAAGGTTCCTGGAATTTACGGTCCGTCTGCGGACGAGATGTCGGGGACGTGAGCAATTCGATGCGGCAGGCCAAGAAAATGTCCAGCGAACATTAGGCGAGCGTTCCGAGTGCAATCGGGACGTTTGCCCGTTCGCTGCGAATCTTTGTTTTTGAAATCAACCGGTCAAACCGCTACCATTGTCAGTAAGTCTCGGTAAGGAGCAGTGGATGGGACAACTTGACCGAATTACTCAGGACCCCGCTGTGATGGGCGGTAAGGCGTGCATCCGTGGAATGCGCGTCACTGCCGGCATGATCGTCGGGCAGATCGGCGCTCGCTGCGGCGTCGATGAAGTTCTGGCTGAATATCCCTATCTTGAGCGCGAAGACGTATTGCAGGCTCTTCGCTATGCCGCATTACCGACGTAAGCATGTTGCGGCCACAACCCTACTTGTGCCCTGATCGCCTAACCTTACTTCATGTCCTTTTCCTTTCCGAAGGTCTATCCGATTCTTGATGCGGGAACGATTCCGCAGGCAGAGCGAGCAGAGTTTTTGCGGCGGCTTGGTGCTGAGTTGGCCGAGGCTGGCGTGACGCTGCTCGAGTACAGGAACAAATCTGGAACCGAAGCAGAGGTGCTGGCCGATGCGGCGATTCTTCGCGCGGCGCTGCCTAGGCCAACCATCAAGCTGATTCTCGATGATCGGATTGATCTGGTGGAGCGAGTTGCCTTTGATGGCGTGCATGTGGATGCGGGCGACGCGACGCCTGCCGAGGCGCGGCGCCTGTTGGGGCCTGACAAAATTGTTGGCACATTTGGCGGAAGCGAAACGCTGGTGCCTGGAATCCTGAAAGAGCCGGCGGATTATCTGTCCATCGGACCAATTTTTCCCACGACAACAAAGCAGACAACGAAGGGCCCGATTGGAGTCGCGGGAGTGCGCCGATTGCGCGAGCAGGCGGGGCCGAATGTGGTGCTCGTTGCGGTGGGCGGAGTGGCGCTTGTTGAGGCGCCGGAAATTCTTGCGACTGGAGCGAGTGTGATCGGCGTGTCGGCCGCGATCTTCCATGCGAATGATCCCGCAGGCGAGTTCCGGCGCTGGCTTCGTGCACTTGGGTAGACGCACTGGGGAGTTATGCCGGATCATCTGCGCTGTATCGTATGATTGCCTAACGAGTTTCGGCAGATTCGGTCCTGCCTGTGCTCCACTCACTCGCCGGGGAGGAAGTCGATCCTTGATCTCGAAACTGCTGCGCATTAAACCCATGTCTATGCTCTCCGAAGAGGCAGGCGAGCAAGGCGAGCATACGCTGAAGCGCTCGCTGGGCGCGACGAATCTGGTGGCGCTGGGTATCGGGGCGATTATCGGCACCGGGATTTTTGTGCTCACGGGCCCCGCGGCAGCGCGATACGCCGGACCCGGCGTTGTATATTGCTTTATCCTGGCGGCCATCGGCTGCGTCTTCGCTGGTTTGTGTTATGCGGAGTTTGCCTCGTTGATTCCCGTAGCGGGCTCGGCTTACACATACGGGTACGCGACTCTCGGCGAGATTTTTGCATGGATTATCGGGTGGGATTTGTGCCTGGAATATGCCTTTGGCGCTGCCACGGTGTGTTCCGGATGGAGTGGTTACGTGCTGAGTCTCGGGCAGGACTTTGGCCTGCGCCTGCCGCCGGAACTGGCCGGCGTGCCGGGATCGACTTTTGTGCTTTTCCAAGGCCATTGGGAGTTACTCGCGCGCGTCGCGGCCAAGCTGCATCAACTCGGCGTCGATCCGGCCACGCTGCCGCAGCGCCACGGTATGTTCAACCTGGTCGCGTTTCTCGGCATCATGATGGTGACGCTGATACTGGTAATCGGCATGAAGGAGTCGGCCAACTTCAACTCGGTGATTGTCGCCATTAAGGTCGCCGTGCTCGTGATCTTCCTGGTGATCGGCATCTCCACGCTGCTGAAGCACCCGGAACTGCCCCGCGTGAACTGGACGCCGTTTCTGCCGCCGAACACGGGAACCTTTGGAGAATTTGGCTGGTCGGGCGTGCTGCGCGGCGCCGGAGTGATCTTTTTTGCGTACATCGGTTTTGACGCCGTCTCCACGGCAGCGCAGGAAGCGAAGAATCCCAAGCGCGATATGCCGGTCGGCATTCTCGGTTCGCTCGTGATCTGCACGATCCTTTACATCCTGGTTGCGCTCACGCTGACCGGCCTGGTGAATTACAAGTTCCTCAATATTCCGGATTCGCTTGCGATCGGCATTGACGCCACGGGAGTGAAGTGGGGCAGCCTGTTGGTGAAGTTCGGCGCGCTCGGGGGCCTGACCAGCACCATGATCGTGATGTTGCTGGGGCAGAGCCGAGTGTTCTTTTCGATGTCGAAGGACGGCCTGCTTCCGCCACTTTTCAGCTACGTGCATCCCAGGTTCCGCACGCCGTGGATATCGTCGATCACTGTCGGACTGGTGGTCGCGCTGTTCGCCTCAATTCTGCCGCTGGATAAGCTGGGCGAGATGACGAGCATCGGCACGCTGCTGGCCTTTATCATTGTCTGCGCGGGAGTGATGGTGCTGCGCAAACGAAGTCCTGAATTGCCGCGCCCTTTCCGCGCGCCCTTCATGCCGGTGACACCCATTCTCGGAATCGTGATTTCGTTGGCCATGATGCTTGGTCTGCCGATCGAGACCTGGGAGCGGCTTGTGATCTGGCTGATTGTCGGATTGCTGATTTATTTCACCTACTCGGTTAAGCACAGCAAAGTGCAGCAGATGAAGAATGTGGTGGCGGCGGACTGAGCAGGGAAAACTTTTGGAGTAAAACCAACGGCCCCCCAATGCGGGAGGCCGTTTTGCTTTCCAAGAGGGGAATTGACTCCCAAATTCAGATGAACTAAACTAAGTGGACTTAGTTTACTGGAGAATGCGATGCGCACCATCAACATTCACGCAGCCAAGACCCATCTCTCGCGGCTGATCGAAGAGGTCGCGGCGGGGAAGCCGTTTGTCATCGCCAAGGCGGGGAAACCGATGGCGCAAGTTATCCAGCTCGATAAGCCTGAAAAGAGCTCTGCAAAGCGGCGAATAGGCGGCCTGGAGGGACTACACACGATACCTGATGACTTCGAAGAAATTGACAAGCAGCTTGACAAAGAGATCGAGGAATTGATGCTCGGCAACGAAGAGAAATGAAGCTTCTCCTTGACACTCATTTGGCTTTGTGGACATTCTTTGTGCCAAAGCGACTATCAGCGGAGGCGCGAACTGCTCTCGAAGATCGGCGAAGCGATCTTGTCTTCAGCACGGCGAGTCTCTGGGAAATTGCAATTAAGCACGGCCTTGGAAAGAAGGGCTTTCTGTTTGATCCCAGGGTCTTGCGTCGCGCAATGCTAGACGACGGCTATAAGGAACTACCCGTCCTCGGCGAGCATGCGGTTGCTGTAGACATACTTCCGCCCATACACAAAGATCCCTTCGACAGGTTGCTGATAGCGCAAGCCATTGTCGAAGGGATCACTTTGCTGACCGTGGATGCAACGATTGCCCGCTATCCCGGCCCCATTCGAAAAGTGTGACTGTTGCCTACGCAGTCGTCTTGGCGCAATACGTGTCGAAGGCGCGCACGAGTTCGGAGGCGATGTCTTGAGCGGTGGACTGCTCGATGACGGAGCGCTGCATGAGGTAGACGAGTTTGCCGTCGCGCATGATTGCGACAGCGGGCGAGCTGGGCGGTTGGCCCACGAAGTAGCTGCGGGCGCGATCGGTGGCCTCGCGGTCCTGGCCGGCGAAGACGGTGATCTTGCGATCGGGCTGATTGGCAGTGTTCGAGAGTGCGAGGCGGATGCCGGGACGCGCCTTGCCGGCCGCGCAACCGCAAATGGAGTTAACGACGACGAGGGTAGTTCCCGGCTCGGCCAGGGCTGCGTCGACTTCTTCTGCTGTGCGGGTTTCGCTAATCCCGGCGCGAACGAGTTCCTCGCGCATGGGAATCACCATCAATTCTGGGTACATGTTCGCCTCCGGCAGGAAAAGCTGCCTCTAGCTATTCTATCGCGTGCGGCTCTCGCGGTGTAGCCTTAGACCGATGCGGATCAAAGAAGGACAACCTCTCGCGCCGTTGACAACTTTGGGCGTCGGCGGGCCGGCGCGGTGGTTTGCGGAAGCGGCGAGCGAGGCAGAGATTGTGGCGGGAAGCGATTGGGCGCGCGGGCGGGGCGTGCCGCTGTTTGTGCTGGGCGGCGGCAGCAATGTGCTCGTCGCCGATGCTGGATTTGACGGACTGGTGCTGCACATTGGGTTGAAGGGGATCGAGCGGGATGGGGAGTTGTTTCGCATTGCGGCCGGTGAGGCGTGGGATGAATTTGTCGGGCGAGCTGTTGCAGATGAATGCGCGGGCGCCGAGTGCATGGCTGGAATTCCGGGAACGGTGGGCGGAACGCCGGTGCAGAATGTGGGCGCGTACGGACAGGAAGCGGCGTCGATCATCGAGCGCGTGCGGGCGTTTGATTTAGCTGAGCGCACATTTGTGGAGTTCTCAAACGCGGAGTGCGGGTTTGCGTATCGGCGCAGCCGGTTCAACACGACGGATCGCGGGTTGTATATTGTTACGCGCGTCGACTACCGGCTGCGGCAGAACGGCTCGCCGCTTCTTACCTATCAAGACCTGAAGGCTCACTTTGCGGATTGGGCGACGGCGCCTACGCTGGCCGAAACGGCGGATGCGGTGCGCAGCATCCGGCAGGGCAAGGCAATGTTGCTGGTTGATTGCGATCCGGACTGCCGCAGCGCGGGAAGTTTCTTCAAGAATCCCGAGGTTACTGAGGAAGTGGCCGAGCGCGTGCGGAAGGTCGCCGAGAGCGCAGGAGTGCCTTTCAGAATTTTTCCAACAGATGATGGTCTGATGAAAGTTTCCGCCGCGTGGCTGATTGAGCAGGCGGGATTCAAGAAGGGCTACAGGCTGGGTGCGGCGGGAATTTCATCGCGGCACACGCTGGCGCTGGTGAATTGTGGCGGCGCGACGGCCGGTGAGATTCTGGCGCTGGCGGAGAAGATTCGAGCGGCTGTAGAAGATAAGTTCGGCATCCGATTGGAAATGGAGCCGGAGATGGTCGGGTTTTAAGAGCAGGGAACAGGGAACAGGGTCTCGCGAGGCGGAATGGCTCCGCGGTCGTGCAGCGCGCATCACTTCGTTCCCAGACGATCGAGAAGGCGCTGGCGCTCGGACGCTAGAACTTCGGCAGCCGGGCCTAGCGCTACGCGGCGGCCGTCGCGCAGGAGCAGGACTTCCGCGGATGTGGCGAGCGCGTCGGTTGCGTCGTGAGTGGCGATGACGGTTTGGACATTGTTCGCGCGCAGCCAGGCTTGCAGGCGGACAAGGAGCGCATCGCTGGCGATGCCGTCAAGCGCGGAAAATGGCTCATCTAGAAGAAGCAGGCGGGGCGCGGGCGCGAGCGCTCGAGCCAGTGCGACGCGCTGGGCTTGCCCTCCGCTGAGATCCTGCGTGCGGCGGAAGGTGAGGTCGGTTGCGCCGACCAGATCGAGCATTTCGTCCACGCGGCGCACACGTTCGGCGCGATTAAGATCGCGCAGGCCGTAGGCCACGTTGGCTTGGGCGTTGAGGTGAGGGAAGAGCGCGGGCTGCTGCGAGACCAGCGAGATCTGGCGGCGGCCGGGCGCGACGCGCAGACCGGCGCCGGTTTCAGTGAGCGCGCGGCCATCAAGAATGATGTTGCCGCTGATCGGGCGATCTAGCCCGGCCAGCAAGCGAAGCAAGGTGCTCTTGCCCGCGCCTGACGGGCCGAAGATTACAGTCCAATCGGTGGCAAAGGTACATTCCACCTTAAGGTGGAATGCGCCGCGGCGCGCATCGAGCGAGAAGCTAAGCACGCTCACCCCCGCCGCTCGCGCGGCTTGGCGTTTTGGAGTAGACAGCTGCCAGAAAAAGAACGCTCAATCCAAGGAGCAATAGGGCAGTGCGGCCGGCGGCGGCGTAGTTAAAGTTCTCAACCTGGTCGTAAAGAACAATGGAAAGCGTGCGCGTCGCTCCGGGAATGTCGCCGCCGAGCATGAGCACGACGCCGAACTCGCCGATGGTGTGGAGAAAGCTGAGGATCACTGCAGCGAGGAGCGACCGGCGAGCGAGCGGAAGCAGAATGCTGGAGACGAGGCGGACGGGACCTGCGCCGAGAAGGCGCGCGGCGTCGACCAGTGCCGTGTCAACCGAGGCGAAGCCGGCGACGAGAGGCTGCACAGCGAAGGGAAGACTGTAGATGACGGAACCGACGACGAGGCCGTCGAATGAAAACGCGAGCGGATGGCCGAGCAATGCAGAAATGCCGCGGCCGAATGCTGTGCGCGGCCCGAGCAGAACAAGAAGAAAAAAGCCGAGAACCGTAGGCGGCAAAACCATGGGCAGCGTGGCGAGAGCTTCGACGGCGGCAAGCCAGCGGCTGCGGCCGAGCACGATGAACGCGGCGAGAGGCACGGCGATCGCGAGGAGAATCGCGGTGGTGACGGCGGCGAGACGAAGCGAGAGCGCGAATGCTTGCCAGTCCATCGCGGTTATTTCACCGGCGTGAGGCCGGATTTGGCGAGTTCTGTCTGCACGGCGGGCGAAAGGAGAAAGTCGAGCAGCTTGTGAGCTGCCTCGCGCTGTTTGGTGTTACTGATGATAACGGCGCCCTGCTCGATGGGTGGGTAGAGGTCGCCGGGAATGATGAAGTACGTGCCGTCTGCGGAGAGGCGCGGCGTAAGCGCCGATGTAAGCGAGATGAGGCCGGCGTCGGCGTTAGCGGTATCGGCAAACTGCGCGGCCTGGGCGATGTCTTCGGCGGTGACGAGGCGCGGTTTGAGAGTGTCGTAGAGCTTAAGGCTATTCAGCGCGGCCACGGCTGCGCGGCCGTATGGCGCGCGGTCGGGATTGGCGATGGCCAGGCGTTTCAAGTTCGGGTTGCGGAGAAGATCGAGCGAGGGTGGAGGAAGTTGAGAGTCTTTGCGCTCCCACAGGACGAGCGTGCCTCGCGCGTAAGTAATGGGAAGTTTTGAATCGTTTGATCCCGCAGCGTCGGCGAGGCCGGCATCGATGAGGCGCTTGGGAAAACCGAGATCCGCGGAGAGAAAAACGTCAAACGGCGCGCCGTTCTCGATCTGCGCAGTGAGCGTGGCGGAGGATTGGAAGGTAGTTTCGGCATGAATGCCGGTGGCGTGCTCAAACTCCGAGAGAATGGGCGGGAGGACAGGCTCGAGATCGGCGGCGGCGGCCACGCGGAGTGGCGCATGCGTTCCAGAATGCAGTGCCTGCGGGCTGGAAAGCGGCGCCTGCGGGCTGGCCGGCGCAACTGAAACTAAAGCAAGCGAAATGAGACAAAGTTGCTTCCACATCGGTTCGATCGGCCCTTCCATCCACAGCGGGAATCGCCGTACACCTGCTAGGCTAACACCTAGATATGGGTGACAATCTTCACCAATTACGCTGTTTTGGCTGCGGCAGCCGAATCCCGGGCGCGGAGGCGCGGGCGGACTTTCGCTGCGCGAATTGCGGGGATTTGTTTGAAGTGGAGTATCCCGGCTGGAGCCAGCGTGGCGGGACCAATAGGCCCAATCCGGGCGCGCTGAAGTGGTTGTGGCGGGAGCGGCGGTGCTCAGGCGAGGCGCTGGATCAGTCGGGCGTGTGGCGATTCCGAGAGCTGCTGCCGATCCTGGAAAGCTTTGGCAATGCCGTTTCGCTGCGCGAAGGGAATGCGCCGCTTTATCGGCTTACGCGGTCTGCGAAGGCGCTCGGAATCGATCAACTCTACGCCAAACACCAGGGGATGAATCCGACGGGCTCGTTCAAGGATACGGGCATGACGGCGGCGCTGAGCGTGGCGAAGGAGCGGGGATTCACCTGGGTTGCGTGCGCGTCGACAGGGAACACCTCGGCATCAATGGCGGCGTATGCAGCGCGTGCTGGAATGCGCAGCCTGGTGTTGATTCCCGAGGGCAAGATCGCGTGGGGCAAGCTGTCGCAGGCGATGGACTACGGTGCGGTGACCTGCCAGGTGAAGACAGATTTTGACGGGTGCCTGCGCCTGTTGACCGAGATTGTGAGGAAGTCGCCGATTTATCTGCTGAATTCGGTAAATCCATATCGATTGGAAGGGCAGAAGACGCCGGCATTTGAAATTGCGGAGGCCATGGACTGGAATGTGCCCGACCACTTGATTGTTCCCGGCGGCAATTTGGGAAACAGCTCGGCACTGGGCAAAGGATTCCGCGAGATGCGCGAGCTGAGTTTGATAGCACGGATGCCGAAGATCAGCGTTATTCAGGCGGCGGGAGCCAATCCGCTGGTGCGAAGCATGAAATTAAATCGCGGCGCGGCGCTGGAGCCGATGGAAGCGCAGACGAGGGCGACGGCCATCCGCATTGGGAATCCGGCGTCGTGGCGGAAATCGGCGCGGGTGATTCAGGAGAGCGGGGGATGGTGCCTGGATGTGTCCGAAGCGGAGATCGCCATTGCAAAGGCGGAGATTGGCGCGGAAGGGCTGGGCTGCGAGCCGGCATCCGCGGTGACGCTGGCGGGACTGAAGAAGCTGCACAAGCAGGGTGTCGTCCGGTCCGGAGAGACTGTAGTGCTGGTGCTTACCGGCCACACGTTGAAGGACGCGGATTACACGATCGACTTCCATCGCGGAACGCTGCTGACGGATGAAGAGAAGCTTGGGTCAGAGGGGGCTATTGAAGCGCTGCGGCGCGATGCGATTACCGTGGACGCCACGCCTTCGGCGGTGCTGGCAGCGATCGAGGGTGAGCTGGGATGAGTGGCCAGGGAAAGCCAAGCGCCTTCCAACTCCGCCTGCCTGCAACCTCGGCGAATCTCGGGCCGGGATTCGACGCGGTCGCCGTGGCGCTGGATTTTTTTCTGGAGATTGAAGCCGCGCCGACGCAGGATTTTTCAGTCACCGCGAGCGGGCGCGATGCCGACCGCTGCGCAATCCTCGACGACAATCTAATTTTGGAAACGTACAAGCAGATCATGCGCGCTCATAAGCGCGCGATTGTTCCGCTGGCGATCCGGATGGTCAACGGAATTCCGCTGGGTATGGGATGCGGCTCGTCGGCGGCTGCGCGACTGGCGGCGATTGCGCTGGCAATGCATTTTGGCGAGCTGAACTGGGATACGGACCGCGTTCTCGAAGAGGCGTTCAAGCTCGAAGGTCATGCGGACAATGTGGCGGCGTGCTGGCTGGGCGGATTTGTAGCCGCGGTGTGTGAGGGAACGAAAGTGCAGGTGGCGCGAACCGATCCGCCCGCCGGGTGGCGAGCGATTGTCGCGCTGCCCAGAGAGCCACTCTCAACCAGCAAAGCGCGCGCAGTTTTGCCGGCGAGTTTTCCGCTTGAAGATGTGGTTGCGAATCTGCAATCGGTGGCTTTACTGGCGCTTGCATTCGCGCAGGGGCGACCCGATCTGCTGCGGCTGGCGATGAGGGATCGGATTCATCAGACGCATCGCGCGACCATGTGTCCGCTGCTTCCGGTTCTGCTGCCGCTGGTCGGCGAGCAGGGAATTCTCGGGGTCGCTTTAAGCGGCGCGGGACCAGCGGTTCTCGTGATTGTTGACGGAGAAGGCCACTTGGCGGCTGCCTCAATCGCAGTGCAAAATCAGCTTGTCGGGGAGCTTCTGATTTGCCGGTTTTCCAGGCTCGGGGCCTGCCAAACGATTGAAAAGTAACAAGTTCGCTGGGATGTCATCGTTTTTATGCGGCAATCGTTTGCGTTATCAGTAAGTTACGGTGGTTGCCTACGTGGGTAGTCACCAATTATTTGATTACTCAGCCAGTTACTCAAGTTTGCTTGCTATTTATAGATTGAACACCATACATTCGCACCGTGGGCAGTTCTGGGGGAGGGCTGCTCTAGCGCCTGTGATCCTTAATGGATCCGGGCGCTTTTATTTGCGCGGAAAGCGATTTTGGCGGCCAAAATCTCGACCAAGAACGGCGCGAGGCTGACCGCGACTTCACCACTGATTCAATCGATTACAACTCCATGATTTTGGCTGATGCAGCGTCTAGCAGAGGCGCAGAGGTTTGCGACTTTATGCGCGCTCGAGCATCTAATTCGATGAACGGTTTCCTGTACAATCATCGGGTGCGGGTCTGCAAGGAGGATCATGGCTGGATTGGGTGTTGTGGAAGTGAACGACGCGAATTTTGACCAGGAAGTGCTGCAGAGCGAGCAGCCGGTCATGGTGGATTTTTGGGCGGTGTGGTGCGGACCGTGCAAGGCAATAGCACCGATCGTTGACGGAGTCGCCGCTGCCTATGCAGGCAAGCTCAAGGTGGCCAAGGTGAACGTGGATCAGAATGGCGCGACACCTTCGCGCTACGGCATTCGCGGCATTCCGGCGCTTCTTTTCTTCAAGGGCGGCAAAGTCGCGGATCAGATTGTCGGCTACGTTCCGCAGGATGTGATCGAAGAGAAGGTCAAGAAGCTGATCGCGTAAATGAATTTATTACGACGAGAAAATCCCGGCTTTATGCCGGGCTTTTCAACGTTCAGGGCGCCTTCACGCGCGGCCGCGAAACTGAATGATGCGCCTGCGGTCGCGCTTGGAGGGGCGGCGCTCGGGGAGCCGCACGTATTGCTCCATCGCCTTGCGTTCCGCCGCGAGATGCAGACGCGCTTCGCGGCTTGCGTCGGATTCGCTGTAAAGGGTTTGCGCCACGGCGGCGGGACCGCGCACAGCGCTGACCAGCAGAACCTCAATCTCAAAAATCCCGCGCTCGTTTTCAATTCGGAGCTTGTCGCCGGCGCGAATTTCGCGGGCGGGTTTGGCCCGCTGTCCGTTCGATTGAATGCGGCCAATGTCGCAGGCGCGCGAGGCCACGGCGCGCGTTTTGAAGAAGCGCGCGGCCCAAAGCCACTTATCGAGACGCAATTGCATCACTCAAAAACGTGGGCCGCGGTCGCTGTGCGAAGCGAGTGGAGTTGCCAGCCATCAGGAGGGCTTCTCGACCTTCCATATGTACAGGAACTCTGCATCGCTCGATGTCGCCACCTCGATGCCTTTTTGATGCGAGGCGCGGTTCAGCGCGGAGCGGATGTTTTCCTTCGAATCGGGCAACGCGGTCAAGGGAACTTTCAAGGCAGTTCTCGGCTTCAGGCGATCGATGTCCGCCAACAGGCGCGTGACGATGCGTTTATGCTTGCCATCACGGCCTTTTGGGACATCGTGCTGAAGGATCGCCTGGAAGCTCTGGTCGTCGGTTTCCGGCTCCTCAGCGTTCGAATGCTGAAATTTGGTAGGCATTTTGCTGACTCCAAACGATTGAAAGTGGCGCTTAACGTATTGCTAAACTGACGTGAAACTAATCGATTTCTTAGAATATATTAACAGCTCGCTCAATCGGCAATATATTTATCTCTTTTATTTCTAACGGTCAGGCAGCGTTTTCCACAGGACGCCTTGGGTATTGTCTGCCGTCCACGGATACTGCGACTAACTGCGTGACTCACACTATCGATCCAGAAATCGCAAAATGAAACGATCTAGCCTGTACGACGAAAAGGCTGCTAGGGTGCCAATCAGAGGTGAGATTGAAATGAAAGCGAAAATTACTTCCCCGGTCGTTTCGATTGATGACGTGCCACCTGCCGACACCAGTGCGCTTCGCCCGGTCGTTCTTGTCGTCGACGATGAATCCGCGATTGCAGACACCGTGGCTGAGATTCTTTCGCGGAGCGGCTATGCAGCGCTGACGGCCTATGATGCGGAGGAAGCGCTGGAATCAGCTTTAGTGACGCCGCCGGATATGTTGATCACGGATGTAATGTTGCCGGGCATGAGCGGAATCGAGCTCGCGATCAAGATGCGGCGTATGTTTCCGGATTGCAAGATCCTGTTGTTTTCAGGTCAGGCCGCGACGGTCGATCTGCTGGCCGCTGCTAACGGTGCCGGCCATCATTTCAACTTGCTCCACAAGCCGGTTCATCCCAGGGACCTGCTGATGCACGTCGCCCAAGGCCTTAAGCCGCTGGCGGCAGTTGCAAGCTGAGGGTCAGCCGTCGGGCCTCGCGATCCAGTGAGGCTCGATTCAGGTTTTCCCGGTGACTTTCCACAAGTAGAAATACCTGGCATCGCTCGAAGTGGCCACGCGCAATCCCTTTTTTTGCGTGGCGCGATTGAGAGCTGAGCGAATATTTGCTTTTGTTGCGGACAATGAGGCGAGAGCAACTTTGAGTGCTATTCCGGGGGCCAACTCATCGAGATGCCGCAAAAGCTGTTCGATGGTCCTCGTGTGTTTTCCCTGGCGGCTCGTGGGAACATCGATTTGGCGAACCGATTGGCATCGAATTGGTGTGAACTTCGGATTATGGTTGCCTGCCACGATTTACATCTCTTTCCCAAATGAGATGCAGAAGCATGGGTAACGTATGCCCGGGGCGCGCATGGCGAAGCCTTAGCGTATCGCAAAAGGATTTTTCGAGTAGAAATATCTCATCGGTGTAAAAAGTTCATTGCGAGATCATTTGCAGTCGTGGCCCATTGGAATCAGTTGTCCACAGCGTAAATCGCTGATTTGGTTCTGCCTTTGGAGTGTGCCAAATTGAACAGATTGAATGGCAGGCGATTTGCAATGATCTCGGCGTAGGTACTGAGGTGAAGCTATGAACGGAACTCAAGACTCCCCAGTCGCGTTGACCGGAAATCTGCTGTCGGCCCACTCGAGCGGACGTCGCCCCAGAGTGTTGGTAGTCGATGACGAGGCAGTGATTGCGGACACCTTAGCCGAGATACTTTCATTAAGCGGTTTTCCGGCGATTGCAGCCTACGACGGAAACGGCGCTCTTGGAGCTGCGTTGCTGCAGCCACCCGAGATGCTCATCACTGACGTGGCGATGCCGGGGATGAACGGGATCGAGCTGGCGGTCACAATTAAGCGCGTCTACCCGGATTGCAAGATTCTGTTGTTCTCGGGGCAGGCAAATACAGCAGATTTGCTGGCCACTGCACGCAGGGACGGGCACCGATTCACGCTACTCAACAAGCCTGTAGCACCGCAGGAGCTGCTGGCCACTGTGGCAAGACATCTTAATGCCAGCGCGGGACAATATGCGGCGGACGCCTAACGCGGATCTAACCTAACGCGGCTCTGACCTGTCCGGATCTCACCAGGCCGGATTTCGTTAAGGCCTATCTCATCTGATCTTAATGGAATTGGAAATCTGCGTCAGCGTTGACTGGCCGGCTCTTCGTGCATCTGCGCCGCGATTGCGTTGAAACTGGCGTCGTCGATGGCTGAAATCGCGAAGGGATCAGCGGTGGGAATCACCGGCATCTTGAAGTCAAGGGCCCAGGTCTCGCCGGGCTTGAGCTCTCGTGCGTAGGTCGATGCCGACGGGCGTGGTGGGACCAGCGTCGACATGCGTTACTCCGAGGACATACTGAGGGTTCGGCTCGCCCCAGTTTTTGCGGATGGTGAAGCTGCGGTCTGCGTAGCCCGCCGGGAAGCTGTAGAGATCGCGATTGAAGCGGTAAAAATTTGCGTCGTCGAAAAAGTTCACCCAGCCGTGGTTGAAGGCTTCGCCGGTCTGTGGGTTATCACTTCGACGGTCGACAGCGGCATTGGGGTCTGCATAGCGAACGCCGGATGCAAATACAGCGCGTCTCGGCTCTGGTCCATCGTTCGTGATGTCGACGCGAATGAAGTTAACCATCGGCTCATAGATGTTGGAACGAATGTCGAAGCCGGGCATGAAAGGGAACTTCGCGTGCCGGCGAGCCTCGACGATTGCGCTCTTGTCGATTTTGGCCGCGAAGATCGTGAAGCGATACTTGATGCCATCGCGGTCGAACTGGTAATGCACGATGAGCGGCTGGCCCTGATCGGGCTGGTCCTGATCGAGATTGTGAATGTGAGCGTTGGCAGGCTCCAGATCGGGGCCGGAGAAAAACATCATCTCTTCAAAGCCGGTACTCAGATAACCTTCGGGCGTGATTTCGGTGGCGGCTCCGGAGTTCATCGGGCCGATTTGTTCGGCGGCTTTGGAGGAGTCGGAGGGTTGCTGGCCGGCCCTGTCGATAGACGGAGAGGCGGCGGAGGGGGGGGCCGGCGAGGGGGAAGCCGACTGCGCGTTCAGGAAATGGGCAAAGGCGGCCGGCAATGCGAGAAGAACTACGAGAGGAACGGTAAGGCCCAGCTTTTTCATCACATAAGCCAGCATAGATTGTCGGCCCATCAAAGCGCCGAATCAAACCAATGTGCATGCATCCGCTCAAGAAACTCTTTGGTGAGGGGATATCCTGACGCGGAGCCGATCACTGAGTCAATCTCGCAGTGGGGGCACATCGCTGTTTGACCCCCATCGATCCACTCGTGAACCAATGATGGCGGAAAGATCCTCATGCAGTAAAAGCAGCCACACATTTCGCTGCGTTCCAGTTCTACGCGATGGTCCTTGCTGTGCTTGTGCGCGAGCACATGGTCGTCGTTCCTTCGAAGCCTCGACAGAAAGTCCACGGTGTGGCCTTGCCGGAAATTTTACTCTGGATTGCCCGCGGGCTGCTCGGCGTGGAAGTGTTGCCAAATGGTTTCGGCGGTTTTGCGGCTGACCACGGCGGCGAGTGATTCCGCTGTGGCCTGCTGCACGTCGCGCAGGCTGCCGAAATGGGTGAGCAGGCGCTGGCGGGTTTGCGCGCCGACGCCGGGAATATTCAGTAGCTCGGAGTCTCTATCTCTCATCGCACGGCGCTGGCGATGGTAGCCGACGGCGAAGCGATGGCTCTCATCGCGAATGAGCTGGATCAGATGCAGCACGGGGCTGCGGCGGTCGAGAACGATAGGCTCGTCTTCATTGCCGTAGAGGTAAATGACTTCTTCTCGTTTTGCAATCGATGCCAGCGGCTGCGAAGTGAAGCCGAGGGATTCGAGCGCGTCGGCAGCAGCGTGAAGCTGGCCGAGACCGCCATCGACGAGGATGAGCGATGGCATTGTCATCGGTTCTTTGCTCCGGGTTGGTCTTTTCTCGGAGAAGGAAGCCTCGGAGGAGGAAGATTCGCCGTCTTCAGCGCGACCGGCCGAGGACAAGTTCTGCCGCCCCTCCGGGGCTTGCGACAGAAGTTGCGACTTCAACCCAGGGCTTACGCCCAGGGCTATCTTCTCACCGCCCCTCCGGGGCGAAAAGTCGTTTGCCGCATCGCGAATGCGGCGGTAGCGGCGCTCGACTACCTCGCGCATGGAAGCAAAATCGTCCACGCCGGCGACTGTCTTTACTTTGAATTTGCGATAGGCCGACTTATTCATCTTGCCGTCTTCCCAGACGACGAGCGAGGCGACGGTCTCCGCGCCCTGGATGTGTGAGATGTCGAAGCACTCAATGCGGCGCGGAAGCTCGGGGAGCATAAGCGTGTCGGCGAGCGCCTCCTGAATGGCCTTGCGCGAAGGCTCCAGCACGCGGAAGCGCTGCGTGTAGGACTGGTGAGCGTTCTGGGCGGCGAGATCGACGAGGGATTTTTTGTCGCCGCGCTGAGGGACGGCGATTTCAATCCTGTGGCCTGTGCGTTCAGTGAGCAACGCCGCGAGCGCCTCGCGGTCGTCGAAGTCGACGGGGGCGAGGATCGAGCGCGGGACGTATTGCTGGTCGATATAGAGCTGCTTGAGGAGCGCGGAAAAGACGGCACCGGCATCGAACGGGGAAGTATTTAGCACAGTGCCGTGCGATCCCACCCTTGCCGACGATGAGGTCGTCGCCAAGGATGGGGCACCCGCTGCTCGTGCTCCGTCGGGCGGGTCCTGTCCGACCGCTTCCAAAAGACTCGGCAGGTCTTCCCAGAAGAACTCGCGCCGGTCGACAATCTTTCCGTTGCGCACGTGGAAGAGATTGACGGCCACGCTGCCATCTTCAAAGTGGTAACCGAAGACGTCGGCATCATCGTTGAGCTCGGCGGTCGCAATGCGCTGCTTTTCCTGGAGCTGGTGAACGGTGGAGAGCTGATCGCGCAGTCGCGCGGCAGCTTCAAACTGTTCGGCTTCGGCGGCCGCCATCATGCGCGCGGTCAGCGTGCGCTCCAGCTCAGCGTGGCGTCCTTCGAGAAAAAGCTGCGCGTCGCGGACGGCCTGCTTGTAGTCGTCGGGAGTTGTGAGGCCCTCGACACATGGCCCGAGGCAGCGATGAATGTAGTACTGCAGGCAGGCGCGCGGGTGGTAGCGCGACAGATCGACCTTGCAACTAGGCAGCAGAAAGCTGCGATGGATGAGTTCGACCACGCGATAGGCGAGGTTTCCGGGAAAATAAGGGCCGTAGTAGGCCGAGCCATCCTTGCGCAGCCGGCGCGTGACAAAAACTTTTGGGAAGCGGTCGCCGATGGTGAGTTTGACGTAGGGGTAAGTTTTGTCGTCACGCAGCAGAATGTTGAAGCGCGGCTTGCGCTGCTTGATGAGATTGTTTTCGAGTGCGAGAGCTTCGTGCTTGTTGGCGACGAGAATGTATTCGATGTCGACGGCCTCGCGCATCAGCGAACCGGTTTTTGCGTTGGCCTGCGAAGCCTCAAGCAAGTAGGAACGTACCCGCGCGCGCAGATTATTGGCCTTGCCTACGTAGATGACTTCGCCTTCGGCGTTCTTGTAGAGATACACGCCGGGCTGCGTGGGGAGAGCGCGGATTTTTTCGTTGAGATCCATAAGTCGTTTGTGGGGCCGGCGCGACTAGCACCAGAGCAACTCAGACGCGCAGAAGGCCAGCTTACGCGCAGCAGGCCAGCTTACGCGCAGCAGGCCAGCTTACGCGCAGCCCGCCAGCTTACGCGCAGCCCGCCAGCTTACGCGCAGCCCGCCAACTTATAGGATAACGAGAATCGCTCGGGCGCAGCGGCCACACACTTACAGGCGCTTGCGACGCGGTCGCGCCGGACGAGTGGGGGTGAAGAACTGGCAAAGCTTACCGGGAAGCGTAAAAATTACATGGTTTTTGCGTCCGTATAAAGTTCACAGAGCGCCTGAAATATCCTTATTTGTCAATAGGTTGCATAGCAATTCCGAATTGGATTGCGGCGTGCAATTGTATAGGCGGAAAAGAAAACCCAATCCCGGCGGAAGAGCGCTTAACGCGCCGGCAGGGAACGGAGAGGTGAGGACCCATGAAGATTCAGCGATTTGGATTTGCGGTGACGGCAGCGGCGTTGGTGACGTTTGGCGTGGCGGGATGCGCCACCAAGAACTATGTGCGGACTCAGACGACTCCGCTGATCGATCACACCGATAAGTTGGACCAGAAGACCGCGGACAACAATCGGCAGCTCCATGATGTTGGCGATCGCGCCATGGTGGGCATTGCTCATGCGCAAGGCTCGGCCGACACCGCCCAGCAGGAGGCACAAACTGCTTCGCAGGCGGCGAATTCCGCTGACACGGCAGCCAGCGATGTAGCGCACCGCGCCGACTCGCTGGACAGCGTGGTCAAGGGGCTGGATAACTACAAGCAGATGGCCACGGTTTCGGTGACCTTCGGCTTTGACCGTGCTGCACTGACTGCCGATGACAAGGGACAGCTGGACACCTTTGCGGCTTCGCTCGGTTCGGCGAAGAGCTACATTCTTGAAGTGACCGGTGGCACGGACTCCGTTGGTTCGGCGCAGTACAACTACGACCTTAGCCAGCGTCGCGCGGACGCAGTGGTGCAGTACCTGGCCGCGAAGTACGGCGTCGCGCCGCACCGCTTCTATCTGATCGGCATCGGCAAGGATCAATATGTGGCGTCGAACGACACGGCCGCTGGCCGCAAGGAAAATCGTCGCGTGCAGGTTCAACTGCTCTCGAACATGGGCGGCGATGCGCAGAGCCAGTCAACAACCACCTCCGGACAATCCGGCGCCGGTCAGGTTACGACGTCCACACCGGTTCCCGAATAAAGGCTCTTAAACAGAGGGATCTTTTCTTGGATTGACCCCTTTCCCCAGACACTTGTTTCTCCTGAAAAGACGAAAGGGCAGGCCCAGGCGGGTCTGCCCTTTTGGTTTTGCACGAACAAACGGTCGCAAAAATCGAGGGGTGCGGATTTATGCCGCGGCGAGCCGCTTGAGCTTAATCCGCTCCGCCGGGATCTGTGCCAAATCGTAGTGTGCCTGCTGCGTGATCCAGCTTGCGGCGCTGCCCCCGAATACTTTTGAAAGCCGGATCGCCATCTCCGCGGAGATGCCGCGCTTGCCATTGACCAGCTCAGAAAGCGGGGTGCGCGTTACACCCAGAGCCTTCGAAGCGCGCGTGATGGTGAGGCCAAGCGGCTCAATGCACTCGGCCAGGACGGTCATTCCAGGGTGGGGAGGGTTCTTCATTGGCATCTTCAAATCTCCTCAATGGTAATTGAAGTCAACGCGGCGAGGCTTCAGATTGCCCCGGCGGAAATTGTCTTAGATGCTCGGCGCGGACATCGTTGCCGCTAAAGAGACGTAGAAACGGGACGTGTTTATGGGCCTGCCATAAGGATTCGTCGCTCAAGGCGCGGGCATTCGCAGCAGTCTCGACATCGGGGCGGCCGTTGGCTTCTTCGCGCTCCACAATGCAAACCACGGCGACAACAATCATGCCGGCATCCTGCGTGGCCTCAATGGCGGCGATAGTGGAAGCGCCGGTGGTGCAGACATCGTCAACGATCACGACACGAGCACCCTTACCGCAGAAGCCCTCGATGCGGCGGCCCGTGCCGTGAGCTTTCTCGGCCTTGCGCACCAGGAATCCATGGAGCAGCGGCGCGTTAGGATGCGATTGCGCTCGCCAGGCGCTCGCCGTTGCGACGTTAGACACGATGGGATCGGCGCCCATGGTGAGCCCACCGACTGCTTCGGCGTCGATCTTGTTGGCTTCAAATAGATCGAGAATGGCATGGCCGGTCAGCCGCCCGCCCTCGGCGTGCAACGTGGTGGTGCGGCAGTCAATGTAGTAGTCGCTGGTGCCGCCGGAGGAGAGCTTGAACTGGCCAAGCTTGAAGCTGGTGCGGGCGAGAAGCGAGAGAAGCTGCTGGGCGTGCGATTTGTCGGGCATCGAAACCATTTTAAGCTGGCGGCCTCTTACATCTTGTCGAAGTGGCGGAAGCCGCCGGTGCCGATCAGCGCCAGCGAGAAGATGATGAAGTTGTAGCAGGCATGGACCAGCGTGCTCGCGGCGAGAGACTTGGTTTTGAGACGCATAGTGCAGAGAATCAGGCTGACGAGAATCAGTAAAAGAAATGGGCCCAGCGCGTGGCCCTGCTGATCGACGTGAAGCAGGGCGAAGGGAACGCTGGTGAGAACAGAGGCGACAGCCATCGCCGCGAGCGACCACTGCGGCGCGCCGTTCGCGTCGAGCGGTGGCGCGGGAATATGAGTGATCTGCTCGACTGTCCAATCCCAGGCCGTGCATAGCGCGGGCAGAAGAAAGCCGCGAAAAAACATCTCCTCAAAGAAAGGCGCAACGGTGGTTCCGAAAGCGAACATCAGCCATGCGGCCCCAGGAGATCTCATCATTTTCTCAATGGGAGCATTCGAGGGGCCGGGCATTAGTACTTCATCGAGCACTGCCAGCCCGGCGCAGCCGAGGGCCGTTGCGGCCAGTGGCCAAAACCTTTCGAGCGCAACAGCGCCGCGCCATTGCAGCCCGGCGAAGAAGCCTTTATTCCAGAAGTGCGGGAAGACAACCAGGCTGATGGCGAAAGTGATGAGATAAAGAATTGCTTCGCTGGCGAGGATGAGCTGGACGTTGCTTGCAGCCGCCTTAGTGTCCATGCTCCAGCCGAACCAGTGGAAATGCATCGGTGCCAGGAGGACCGCGATGGTGCCAGCAAATGCGACCCCTCCGATGGGAATGAGCATGGCGAGGTGGCCAAGATTAGGGATGCGGGCGGACGGGCGAATTGGAATTTGCGCAAAAGACTGGAAGAGCAACGGCTCGGCATCGGGAGATGGGCTGACAGTCGCGCTGGGCTGCGAGATGGGAGGCGCGTCAGACTGCCCAATGGGCGCCGCATACGAAACCAAAGTCGAGTCGGGAACGAGATGAGCCGGCGCAGGCGCGTGATTCGCAACATCGTCTGCCGGAGAATTGACAAGATCGCTCGCTTCTTCTTCGGGGAGATTCGTCATGGGCGTCCTGTCTTCTTCACACGGCGTGCCCGGCCTGGCGTGCCTTGCTGCTTGCCTTGCATCGAGTCTTGCTTCGCGCGTTTCCCATTAGTCCGCGCCGCAGCTTGAGGATCAACTTTAAGATCGGCGCCGGCTAATCCTAATGAGGAGACGGTGAGCTCGTCGCCGTTTGCGGTCAGGACCGCTTCGTCTTCCGGCTCGGCGGGCGCGAGGCGGCCGTCCGACAATTTGTAGTAGCGCTGGAGGAACTGGCCCGTATAGGAGCCTGACGTAGCGGCGATTTTTGCCGGGCGACCTTCGCCGACGATGTGGCCGCCATCTTCGCCGCCCTCGGGGCCGAGATCGATGACCCAGTCGGCGTTGCGGATGACGTCGAGATTGTGCTCAATGATGATGACGGAGTTGCCGAGATCGACCAGCCGGTGCAGAACCTCAAGCAGTTTTCGCACGTCGTCGAAGTGCAGGCCGGTGGTCGGCTCGTCGAGTAGATAAAGAGTTTTCCCGGTCTGGCGTTTTGAGAGCTCGCGCGCCAGCTTCATGCGCTGCGCTTCGCCGCCTGAGAGTGTGGTTGCGCTTTGGCCAAGGTGTACGTAGCCGAGGCCGACGTCGACGAGAGTCTGGAGCTTCTGGCGCACCAGAGGCACGTCGGCAAGCAAAGGAAGTGCATCTTCGATGGTGAGGTCGAGCACGTCGGCGATGGAGTGGCCGTGGAATTTTACGGCCAGCGTTTCCTGGTTATAACGGCGGCCGTTGCAGACTTCACACTGCACGTAGACATCGGGCATGAAGTTCATTTCGATGCGGCGCTGGCCGTCGCCTTGGCAGGCCTCGCAGCGGCCGCCGGAAACGTTGAAGCTGAAGCGGCCGGGCTTGTAGCCGCGTTCGCGTGCCTCTGGCAGCATGGCAAACAAATCTCGAATCGGCGAGAAGACCTGCGTGTATGTAGCCGGATTGGAGCGTGGCGTGCGGCCGATGGGCGACTGGTCGATGCGAATGACTTTGTCGATCTGTTCCACGCCGGTAACGTCGTCGTGCGCGCCCGGCTCCTCGCGCGAGCCGTAAATTATCTTCGCGAGCGAGCGATAAAGAATGTCGTTGACCAGCGTGCTTTTGCCGCTGCCACTCACGCCGGTCACGACAGTCATGAGTCCGAGAGGAATACGCAGATTCAGGTCGTGCAGATTGTGCTCGCGCGCGCCGGTAATCGAAAGCCATTTGCCGGTGAGCGGCCGCGGCTCGGCGCGCTGCAGCATCGGCGTTTCGCCGTTCAAATAGCGGCCGGTGAGCGACGCAGGCGAAGCCATAATCTGTGACGGCGTGCCTTCAGCCACAACGCCGCCGCCAAGCCGGCCTGCGCCCGGACCGAGATCGAGCACGTAATCTGCGTGGCGAATGGTTTCTTCGTCGTGCTCAACGACGAGGACTGTGTTGCCGAGATCGCGAAGTCTTTCGAGCGCCTGGATGAGGCGGTTGTTATCGCGCTGGTGCAGGCCGATGGAGGGCTCGTCCAGAACATACAGGACGCCGCGCAGACGTGAGCCGATCTGCGTGGCCAGACGGATTCGCTGGCCCTCGCCGCCGGAGAGTGTTGCCGCGTTGCGGTCGAGAGAAAGATAGTTGAGCCCGACGGCACAAAGGAATTCGAGGCGCTCGGCAATTTCGCGGCGGATGCGTTCGGCTACGAGCGCCTCGCGCTCGGTGAATTTGAGATTGATGGCCGCAGAAAGCGCGCGATTGAGCGGCAGGGCAGTGAAGTCAGCGATCGAGAGGCCGCCGACCTTAACAGCGAGCGACTCAGGGCGCAGGCGCTTGCCGCGGCACACCGGGCAGGGCGCGGCCGTCATGTAGTTCATCATGTACTCGCGATAGCTGTCGCTGCGCGCTTCCTCCGTGTTGTCGCGCAGGTAGGCGAGGATGCCGTGAAAGCCGGTGCGTGGCGCTTCGCCCTTGGGCGGACCGTAGACGAGAATGTGCTGCTGTTTCGGCGGCAAGTCTTCGAAGGGCACCTTGAGATCGATTTTGTAGCGATCGGCGGCGAGTTGGATGAGCTTGATGAGGTACTGCGATGACGAGCCTGGACCAAGGCCGCCATCGAGCAGCGGCTTTGACCAGTCAGTGATGACTTTGGCGGGATCGAAGTCGTAGAGCGAGCCTAGGCCGTGGCAGTTGGGGCATGCGCCGAAGGTTGAGTTGAACGAAAAGCTGCGCGGCTCGAGCTTCGGCACGTCCAGACCGCAATCTGGGCAGGCCATTGAGGCGGAGAACAACTGCTCGTTGCCCTCGCTGAAGCCGACCAGGACGAGTCCGTTGGCGAGCTGGAGAGCCTTGGCGACGGCCTGGCCCAAACGGGCTTCGACGGGACGCTTTTCGGCGGAGGGCTTAGTCGGAGCGGTTGATGCCTTTGCAACCTCGGCTCCCACCTTGGTCGACGATGAAGTCGTCGACGAGGATGGGGCAACTTCAGGCTTCAGCAGGACGCGGTCAACAATGGCCTCGATCGAGTGGTTCTTGCGGCGGTCGAGAAAAAGCGGTTCGGATAAGTCGGCTACTTCGCCGTCGACGCGAGCGCGAAACCCTTGCTGGTCAAGCTGATCCAGCAAATCCTTAAACTCACCCTTGCGGCCTCGCACAATGGGCGCCATCACGGTGGCGCGCTCGCCTCGGCCCAGCTCCAGGATGCGCTGAACGATCTGGTCAGCGGTCTGGCGGGTGATCGGGCGCCCGCAGTTGGGGCAGTGCGGGGTGCCCACCGAAGCGTAGAGAAGACGCAGGTAGTCGTAAATTTCGGTGATGGTTCCGACGGTAGATCGAGGGCTGCGGCTGGTGGTCTTCTGCTCGATCGAGATTGCCGGGCTGAGCCCTTCGATGGAGTCCACGTCGGGGCGCTCGATCTGGTCGAGAAACTGACGCGCGTAGGCGCTGAGCGTCTCCACGTACCGGCGCTGGCCCTCGGCGTAGATGGTGTCAAAGGCGAGCGAGCTTTTGCCCGAGCCGGAGAGACCGGTGACGACCGTGAGCGAATTGCGGGGAATGCGCACATTGATGTCGCGCAGGTTGTGCTGGCGCGCCCCACGCACCGAGATGTGAGTGATAGCCATTGTTGGGTGGACCGAAGACGGAGGGTACTTTCGTGTTTCGAGCAGTGCCGGTTGCACCACAGGAAACATTGCTCTAGGGGTATTCTATGTGCCAACAGAAACGAGGGTCAACGCATCCAATCTTCTGCGACAATCTGTTAGATGATTGCGCAGCTACGGAAGATACTTTCCTGTTTCAGCGGCGGTCCTGCTGCGCGTGTTTTGGCTTTCGATCGCTTTGATCCCCGAGACGGTCCTGTTGGCCCGAGGCGTTTTGAATGACGGACATTTTGAACCTGTCGATGTTGATCTGCGCCACCTTGGGCGCAATGGCCTTCGGCATTCTCGCCGCTTATGCAACCTTGCGCATGGTATTTGCGTTCATGCGTCCGCGCAAAACGCAGGCGCCCGTGAAGGCGCAAACCGAAGCCGCGCGCATCACGTAGTATCCAGCCCTATAATTTTCAGCCACAAATAAAGGGCTCACGGTCCAACTGTGGATCATCGGGTGCGCATCATCCGGCTTCGCGTCAGTTCTGCGGATTCTGCTGTCCATTTTGCTGATGCTGGCGCTCCCGCTCCCGCTCCAGTGCCTCCTGCATCATTTGCTGCGGAGTGCGTATGGGAACTGGCGGGCCGGCATTGTTTGTGGCCGGCGGCAGTGGTTGCTCAACTTCCGGCTCCGGGGCCGGCTGTTCCACGTCTGTGTCCTCGTGGCTTGGCGGCGTCGGAGCGTTATTGGCCGTTTTTTGTGCGGCGCCTCCGCCTTGAGCGCTCAGCACTATCCGGCGAGGAGTGCCCTGGCCGCGATCGCCAACCATCAGGATGTTGTACCCCGAGCCATCGAGAAGCTGATAGAGCACCTCGCGCGTGGACCCAGGGCCATAGGTGCCGAAGATTCGCTGGTCGATTCCAAGTCCTTCCACTTTGGCGCCGGTGTCGGTCGAAACATCTTTCAGGATTTGCGCCAGGCTTGAATTGGACGCGGCGATGAACAGGCCACGGCTGTCATAGACGACGGTCGCGGCAGCAGGCGGATCATTGGCGGGCCAATCTGGCGGCGGAGGCAGCACTGGCGCAGGCGGAGGAGGCGGCGGATGCGCTGGCACGGCAGCGGCCGGTTTCTTGTGTGGATGAACGTGCTTGTGCACGGGCGGCGCGGTGGTTGTAGCGGACGCCGAAGTATTCTGAGCCTGATTTATTTGGGGCGAATAGGCTTGGGCAAGATTTATTTGGGCCGGACTGTTTTGGGCCGAGACCAGCGCGCTGGCAGCCATGAATGAAGCCGCGCACACCGCTAGAAATGCGGTAAAGAGCGCGCCCGGCCTCAGTATCCAACGGCCCGGTCGGCGAGGCCCCGGTCGGCGAAGCGAGCGGCGATCGCGTTGGGATTCCGCTTGCGGCAATGATAGTGAACGCATCGGAATCGCCTCCTTCGAGTCTATTTAAGAGTAGTGCGTCAGTAGCATCGCAACGGCGTTCTGTCGCTGTTGCGGTTTGCAGCGCTCAGCAGTTGGACTATGTACAAGCTGCTCTAGGTAATAGACTAGCAGTGGCCGATGGACGCTCGAAAGAGGGTCCGAAGTGGAACCTTCGGGCAGTAATTTTCGGGCAGAGAGGATGCTGGCAGGAATGCGCATCGGGCGAACAGTATTGTGGGGGGTAATAGCGGCGTCGGCGGTGTTGCTGGCGCCGCTTGAAAGCAGGGCGACTGGCTGCACCGCGCAGGCCGAACTGGGCGCGCTGGATCGCGATGCACTGACAGCGGCCACGGGCCGGGTGGCGACCGCGGTTCTGGCGCAGGATTTCACCACGCTCGAAGCGAACCTGCTGCCACAGGAGGCGTCCGAGTGGAACGGCATTCGCGCGACTGTGGAACTGGCCGCGCCGCTGGTTAAAGACGGTCATTTTCAGTTGCGCGACGTGTATCTTTTGGACGCAACTGACCAGACCGCGACTGCCGACACGCAATTCTTCTGCTCCAACGCGACAGGATCGCTAACGGTCACCATCAATACGACGGCTCTCCCGCCGGGGCGCTACGCCGTGGCGCTGGCCGACGCTGCGGGCGCGCCGCTGGCCGGCCAGATGGGTGTGGTTCTCGCGTGGGACGGCGCTGCAACCGCATGGAAGTTAGCCGGGCTGACGGTGCGGCCGGGGGAGTTCGACGGGCACGACGGTGTGTGGTACTGGCTGCGCGCGCGGGAGCTGGCAAAAACCGACCCCATAGCCGATTCTTGGCCCGCATGGTTTAGCTACGACGCGGCGCGGTACCTTCTGCTCCCGGTGGATTTTATTTCTTCGCCGAATCTGCAAAAACTGCACCAGGAGCAGGCGCTGATCTCGCCGTCACCCGAGAGCCAGTTTCCCTTATCGCTGCCCGATGGTGACCGCACGTGGAAGATCGATGCTGTGGGACTCGATGCCTCGCTGCACGAGCCTGACCTCGGCGTGGCATATGAGTCAACTGGCGTAACAGACCCCGCGGCGCTGCGCACGGAGGCGACTGCCGTGATGAGCGCGTTCCTGAAAGCGCAGCCGGGAATCCGCGCGAACTTTCACGGGTTGTGGGCATATGCAGAAAAGGATGGCAAGCGGACGCCGGTGATGGAGCTGCCGATGAAGCAAATCCCGTAAAGACAGGGAACGAGGGACCAAGGGACCAAGGGACCAAGAAAGCAGGACGCATGCCAATCACTTATGCGCTTTTCTTGTGTGTACCGATTGGGCTGCTTGCGTACTTTGAGGCGCGCTGGCTGATTCGCTATGTATCGGAGAGATACGCGCAGCGGGAACGAAAAGCAGTGCGGCTGGTTGGAGTCTACGGCGCGCTGATCATACCCCTGATCTACGTTTGCGGCCGCGCCGGTGATTCGTTTTCCAGCCCGACGGGGAAGATCGTCACGGCAGTTCTCTTTTCTTTGATCACTGCGGCATTCGTTGGGCCGATGTTTGTTGTGCTTTCCGATAGGGAACCAAGAGGCGATGACGCAACCAATTGATTTGCGTTCCGACACCGTAACCAAGCCGACGCCGGAGATGCGTGCGGCGATGGCGGCTGCCGAGGTCGGCGACGACGTTTACGGCGAGGACCCGACCGTCAATTTACTGGAGAGGCGCGCGGGGGAGATCTTTGGCCGCGAGGCCGCGCTGTTTGTGCCCACGGGCACTATGGGTAACCAGATTGCGATTCGCGCGCTGACGCAGCCCGGCCAGGAAGTGATTGCCGAGTCGCGTGCGCACATTCTGGATTACGAGATGGCCACGACGGCGGTCTTTTCCGGCTGCCTCATTCGCGCCGTTCCGGCCGAGGGCGGAATTCTGACGTGGAAGCACATTGAGCCGGCGATTGTTCCGTTTGGCGCATTTCGCGCTGCAACGGGGCTGATCGAAATTGAGAACACGGCGAATCTGGCCGGCGGCCGGGTCACTCGCGTAGAAGTTTTGGAAGAAATTGTTGCTGGGGCCAAGGCCCACAAACTCCCGCTTCACCTTGATGGCGCGCGCATCTTCAACGCAGCTGTTGCCCTGAATGTTGACGTGAAGGCGCTCACACGCGGCTTCGATACGGTGATGTTTTGTCTCTCGAAAGGATTGGGCGCGCCTGTCGGATCGATGCTCGTGGCTTCGCCTGCATTGATCGCGCGAGCACGGGTCTATCGCAAAGCATTAGGCGGCGGCATGAGACAGGCTGGCGTGCTGGCCGCGGCGGGACTCATCGCACTCGAAGACGGGCCCAAACGCCTCGTCGAAGATCATGCCAATGCGCGGTTGCTGGCCGAAGCTCTGACGCGCACCGAAGGCGTGTTGATCGATCCAGCAAAAGTGGAGACGAATATCGTCATCTTCCGGCTGGCGGCGGGCAACGGCGCGGCAGAGTTATCAGCGCGGCTGAAATCGCGCGGAGTTCTTGTTGGCGCATTCGGGCCGGACGCGGTTCGCGTGGTGACTCATCGTGACGTGAGCAGGAAAGATTGCATCGACGCCGCCCAGGCGCTGACAGAAGAAATCGAGGGGAGCGTCAAAACCGTCGGCACTTGATGATGGAGATTCTTCAGCGCAGATCCCGCCGCTCAGTGATGGCGGGCGATGAGAACCATAATCAGTAAAATCACCACGGGAATGAGCGCGAGGCCCGCGTAATAAAGAATTTTGCGGGAGAGCTGCGATTTGCGCTTTTGCCAATCCCTTAGCTCAGCGCGATCTTCCACGCCAACCTGATCGGGATGCTCCAGGTCGCGGATGAACTCCTGCGCGGTGGCATAGCGATTCTTGGGATCACGCTCCAGAGCGCGATAAATGATCTCCTGCAACTGCGGCGAGACAGACGGATCGGCGACACGCGGCGGAAGCGGATGATTCAACAAGCGGTCGTTCATGGCGGCAAGCGGCGTAGGGCCGGTAAAAGGCAGCTTGCGGGTGAGCATCTCGTAGAGAATGACGCCCATGGAGTAGAGATCGGTGCGGCCGTCGCCACGCTTGCCCTTCACCTGCTCAGGCGCAATGTAGTTGGGCGTGCCCAGCATGGTGGTGAAGTTGGCGTATGTGAGGCGGCGCGAGGCAGTGTCGCCGGCAATGCCGAAATCGATGAGCTTGATGTGGTCGTTTTCATCGACCATGATGTTTTCCGGTTTCAGGTCGCGGTGAACAACGCCGTTCGTGTGGATGTAGTCGAGAGCCTTGAGAATTTCAATGGCGATGCGGATGGCGCGGTCTTGCGGAAGGCGGCCTTCGTCAAGAATCTGGCGTAGCAGGCGGCCTGGGCACCACTCCATGACCATATAAATGCGGGAGTGTCTCTCTCCGCCGAAGACGCGCATGACGTTGGGATGATTGAGCCGTTCGCCGATGTCCGCTTCGCGCTTAAAGCGATCCGAGAGGATCGGGTCGGCCTCCATGTCTGGGTGGGGAATCTTCAGGGCGACAATGCGGCCGTCTCGCGTATCGGTGGCGCGGAAGATCGTCGCCATGCCGCTTTTGGCGATGGGCTCGTCAATGAGGTAGGAATCGAGCTCCGCTCCCGGCTCAGGCACATCGAAATAACTCATCGTCCGGCACGCTCCATCGAGGCCATTACTAATGTAGCGGGTGAAAGCGCATGAGAGAGTAAGGATTGCGTAAGGCAGCGACAAAAAGAACAAAGAGGCATTAAAACATCGGGGACCAGTGGAAAAGGCGCATCCATTCTCTTAGACTGGCAGCCGGTAGGGGCGGCCACGATACATGCCGACCTGCTCCACTGCGCGCACACGGATCACCTGCGCTGTGGTGTTATCGCCGCCGTCGATTTCGACCGCGCGGGCGACCATCTCGCGGGCGATCTGATTTGCATCTTTCTTTTGCGAAGCGATGGTGGCGATCTCGGCTTCGCCCATCTCGTCGTGCAAGCCGTCGGTCGACAACACCAAAACATCCCCCGGCTGCAGGCTGAGAGCAGTTGTGTCAGGAGAAACAAACATCTCCGGTCCGACCGAGCGGATAAGAACGTGGCGGGAATCGGATGAGGAGATATCGCCGGCGGAGAGCAGGCCCATCTTGCGCTGCTCGTTCACCAGAGTATGGTCCTGGGTGACTTGCCGGGCGTGGCCGTTGCGGACCAAATAGCAGCGCGAATCGCCTACGTGCGAGACTACGGCCTGATCGTAACGCAGTGCGCACGCCACCAGGGTTGTGGCCATGTTTTTGCCGCGGTATTCGGGTTGCAGCCTGCGATCGTGCACAGCGGAATTGGCATACTCGATGAGGCGCGGCATCAGGCTGATGAGGATGGAGCCCGATTGCGCCTTAGCGAACTGCTCGGTCATGACTGAGACCGCCGTTGCCGATGCAACTTCTCCCAGATCCATCCCGCCGACTCCGTCCGCAACTACAAATAGAAATCCGTGGGACCGCCCCTGCTGGCGGGTTGAAGGAATAAATGAGCCCATGGCGTCTTCATTGTTAGTGCGGACTTTTCCGAAGTCGCTTGCCTGGCCGAACTGAACGTCCAACATATGCGCCGCCAATATTCCTTTCTTTAGGAGGTGTTGATGCATCGCCTCAAAAATAACGACTGGGTGGCTCTCTGCCCAGCCTCTCATAACGAGGCCGAAGAGAGTCCACCCAGAAGTCAGAGTTAAGTTAACGATCTATTTATTAGGCTCTCTGTTTTGATGTAAGCAGCACCGTCTTTCCCTTGGCCTTTGAAGATCGCAGGAAGTAGATCGCTCCATAGATGCCCCAGATTCCGGCGATGCCCAATGCTGTAAGTGGTTCCATCTTTGTTCCCAGGTTGAAGAAGGGGCCGGCCACGTAGAACCCCATACAGACGAGGTTAGCGAGCAAACCGAATCCGGGAATCAGCGTGTGCCTCAGGAAGCTGTGATCCGGCCGCTTGTTATAAGCCACCATGCACAGGAAGCAGCTGAGTGCATAAAGGATAAACGTGCCGAAGTTGGAGGTGAGCGTAATGGCCAGCAGCGAGTTAGGCAGCTTGGCCAGGGTATCGTGCGGCAGATAACCGACGCTGGAGAAGAGGCCGTGAGGCAGGGCTGCGATGGTGGCATCGGACGGCGCGCTGGCGTCGCCGAAGACCAGTGAAACAGCGATCACGCCGATGACCGCGGAGATCCAGGCCAGAGTCCAGATGGCCTTGCGCGGCGAGAGCGATTCGGCGTGCAGCATGCCGAAGTGCTCTGGGGCTTCGTCGTCCTTGCCCATTGCGTAGGTAACGCGGGCGCCGGTGTTCATGCAGGCCAGCGTGGTGCCGATGAGGGCGAGGAAAACCGTGAATGCCTCAACCAGCATGAAGTACTTGCCATTGCCATGCCCAAGCAGCGCGTCGCCGACAATGATCATCATGTCGCCGATTGGCGCGGCTGAGCCGACCGCACTCTGCATGGTATAGCCGGAGTTTAGGAAGTAATTGGCACAGAAATACTCAAACAAGTAACAGAACAATCCTTGTATCAACAACGATGCAATTACAGCGATGGGAATATGTTTGATCGGATTTTTTGCCTCGCCTCCCATCGAGGTGACCGATTCAAATCCGACGAGGATAAGAATGGCGACCGTAGCCTGAATGAACATGTAACTGTACTTATGCACGCCAATGACGGAAGCGGCATTGGGATGGGTGAGGAAGTTGCCGCTCGCGTCAGTAGTGGGATAAGTGATGACGAATGGAACCGGCTTGCCGGCCGAGTCGAGAAGCGGCATTGGAGTGCCGCTCGAGTCGCGCATCGTCGTGCCGTCCTTGGCTGTGGCAAATTGGTAGGTGTAAGTCGCCAAAGTTTGCGAGTCGTACTGGAATCCAGGCGTACCGCTGGGATGATTGGCACGATAGCCAAGCGCCAGCACGCTGAAGACGATGAGTGCGGAGATCTGTACGACATTGATGGCGAGATTGACGGCCGTAGATGCGCCTGCTCCTTTGGCTGCGATCCAGGCAACGAAGAATGAGAAGACAATTGCAACCAATGCCATGAAGACTGGCCCGGGGTTTGAGCCGCTCATGAAGTTGGGGAAGAGAAAGCCCACGACGTAGCCGCAGAAAATGCCCGTGACGGCCACCATCACACCGGGATAAACCCAGTAGTAAAGATGCGAGCCCCAGCCGACGATGAACTTTGCGATGCGGGCATATTTGAATGCCTTGTCTTTGGAGAGCATGGCCTGCTCAGCGTAGTAGTAGCTGGAGCCGGTGCCGGGATAGAGCTTGGAGATTTCGGCGTAGGCTACCGCAGTCGCCAGGCAAAGCAGCAGTGCGGCGAAGATGCCGATCCACATTGCCGGAGCGGTAGATGGCTGGCCGGCAACGCCGGTGGCGGCCTGGATGACGAAAGTCAGCCAGAGAAAGGCGCCGGGGGCGATGAGCGCCATTGCATTGCTGGTCAACCCGGTTAGGCCCAGGGTGGCCTGCATCTGAGGTGCTTTCTGATCTGCCATGAGCATTCTCCTGTAATTTGTGAATTTCGTTTGGCGGCTCCCGGCGGCTAACGTCCAGGAAATTTCAAATACAAATGGGCACCGTGCTCATTCGTGGTGGGGACCTCTAGAGCATCGGCGCGGCTTGCTGCGGGACCTGCCAGTCGCCTGGTTAGGCTTTTGGCCGGCCCCGGTTCAATTGCGGTTAAGCGAGTCTATCGACCATCCCATCAGGACGATATAAAGTCCCATCAGGATAAAATCAGGAAATGAAGTATTTCTAGCGATGTGGCCCGAAGAAAGCGATGAAGGCCACAGTCACCGTCTGTTGCTGGTCGGTAAATTTGTTGGCCCCCTTGTCGAAGTACTGCAAGTTGGAGTGGTCGATGCGATATTCAACCCTCATGAGCGCACCTTCAATCCACTTGTACTCATAGGTGAAGGTGCCTTCGTAGAGGGTGTTTCCCGTAGGAGAAGTAGCGGTTTGAAAGCCGTTCGCGTCGTCGAACCATTCAAATCTGCCGGCGATGGCGTTCTTTGCGTTCGCCTGTTCGTGGAATGCACCGGCTACGCCGTACCATTTGTTCAAAATGTTGTCGCCGCAGGTCGTGACGCCGCAGGAGTAGATGGCGTCCTGATTCTGGCCGTAATCGAAGTTGATGTACGCGTTAAATTTTCCGGGCGGCGTGAGCAGCACTGTTGTGTCGATCAGGTTCCGCAGTCCGCTGCTGGTGTTGGCGTTTTCCGGACCAACCAGATAATTCAGGTACCAGCTGTACTTCGGCTTTACCAATGCACTGGTAAAGGCCCCGGAAATGCCGCCATTCGACTTGGAGACGTTATTCCATCCGTTGAACAACTGAAAGCCGACGGTTTCGACCTTCCCCACGGGCATCGAAGTGCGCGCGCCGAAGTGCCAGTACGGAATGGCATACGCGAACAGCAGCGATCTGGAGTAGTTCCAATTGTCCTTGGCCTCAATGACCTCGGCGCCGGCTGACGTTACCCATTTGCCGAAGTCCAGCTCGAAGCCCTTGGCCTTGGGTGGAGCAAGACTGACGTATGCCTGCCTGAGGTAGGGAAGCTGTGAAGCGACAAAGGTGGTCGCCGTCGTGTTCGAGGCGGCGTTGTTGATCACGTCGTTGGCGCGTCCGTAAATGACGCTGACGTAAGCGCCTACCGGATCGGGATTGTGAACCAGATTAACCTCGGCTGCGGCCAGGTTGAATTGATCCGTCTTGTCGTTGAAGTTGTAAAGCTGGTTGAGCTGATCGAAGCCTTGTGTGGTGTTGGGACGGTTGAAGTTGAAGCTGTAGTAGCCGTCGATGAATCCGCTCAGATCCATGGGGCCAACGCTCCATGTGGGTGCGGCTGCGGGGGCGGCGGGGGCTGGCGCAGCGGCAGGAGCTTGAGCCGGTGCGGCGGGGGCCGCAGCAGGCGCCGCGGAAGAATCCGCAGGCGCTTGTGCACCGGCCGTGAGGGCCATTGCCATTGCGGCCGCAGCGAGTGAACTCGAAATGACCCTTGCGTTAAGATACATCGGCTGATTACCTCCAGGAAATTATTTGAATGACTCGAAATGAAATTCGGCCGAGGGGAATAGTAAGACTCGACCTTAGTGGTGCTTGGGAATGTCGTGTTGAGGTTATGCAGCGATGAACACACGTATGGTCTCGATTGCCGACGACATGCTGGGCAATCCCGCTGCACTGATTGACACCGTTGTTTGGGTAAACCGAACTACACCTAGTAATGCAAAGAAGGCATAAAGATTAAATGATGAAACCAAAAAAGATTCCTTGTGCGCAATTCTGACTGTGGGTTTGCTCGTTCTTTCTAATGCACTTCGTGGTGAGTTGTTCGTCGAGGCTCGGGCAACGCCACGGGCTTGCCAGTGAAGAACAGGCGAACAACCTGATAAAATTCTCTTTTCCCAGTCCAGCACCTGAAACCTGACGGGCAGCACGATTTGGATTCGAAGCCGATGCCTGTGAACCGGCAGAGTACGGTGCATAAAGTTTTGCTTCGCAAACTCTCCTGCCTTCGAGTGAAGTGGCCCTCCGCTGGGTTCTCAGATATGGAAAGTGAGTGCCGTATTGGCTCAGAAAATACATAGCCACTCCGTCTTGCGGTCTGGGCGTTCGCACGGCTCCGGTTTGCGTGTGCTTCTGTTCACGCTGGAGTGCGCGCTGGGAGTTGTGGCCGTGATTCTGGTGGCGGCATTCACGCATTGGTGGCTTCGGCTGCTCCCCGTGGTTGCGCTGCTTTATCTGCTCATTGTGGTCCTCACGGCATTGTGGTGCGGCTTCTGGCAGGCGGCAGTGGTTTCGCTTTCGGCTGTGGTCGCGCAGAGCTGGTTCACTGCGCGGCAGCCGGAGCTGGCAATAGCAGCCAACCCGATCGCCTCCGTCACCCTGCTGGTTTTTGTGCTGGTGGCGCTCACCGTCAGCCGCCTGTCGGCGCGAGTGACCGGCCACGCGCGCGAGGCCGAGTCGCGCGGCGGACAGATGGAAGACCTCTATGAATTTACGCGGCGAACCCTTCAAATGGACTTGCACGTGGAGCCAGGCCCGCAACTTGCTGAGTTGGTGCACGAAATCTTCAACTTAGAGGCAGTTGCGGTGTTCGACGCCGATTTGCACGATGTGTACGCTGCGGGATTCTGGAATGTGGACCCGCAGGAGATGGCTCAGAACGTCTACTACTTCGAGACAGCGGACGACGATCCGGTCACCGGCGTCGGCCGTCGCGTGGTGCGACTGGGCACCGTACCCGTCGGTAGCCTGGTGGTGCGCGGCGATACCGGTCCGCTGATTAACAATGCGATTGCTTCGCTGATCGCCATCACATTCGACAGGTATCGCGCCTTTGCCAACGAGAGCCGGATCGAGACCGAGCGCCGCACTGAACAGCTCCGTGCCACCGTGCTCGACAGCCTCGCGCACGCTTACAAGACCCCGCTCACAGCCATTCGCGCAGCTTCAACGGGAATGGGTGAGATGGGTCACCTCTCCGCGGGCCAGGCGGACCTGGTGGGACTGATCGACGAGCAGACGCGCCTGCTGGGCGACTTGACCAACCGCCTGCTGACCACGGCGCGACTGGACGCAGGTGAAGTCGCTATTCACGTTGCTCGAGTGAGCGCGGGAACGCTGATTGAAGAAGTGGTGGCCGCTCTCAAGGATCGGCTGGCAAGCATGAAAGTCGCCATCGAGATTGAGGACGACGACCTAGTCCTCAGCTGTGATCAGCAGTTGATGACCATGCTGCTAACCCAGTATATTGACAACGCATGCAAGTATTCCAACTTCGGCAGCACAGTCACGATCCGTGTGCAGGTCACCGGGGCAGAGGCGATCTTTTCCGTGCACAGCATCGGGCCGGTAATCCCCATGGCGGACCGCGAGCGCATCTTCGACCGCTACTATAGATCGTCGACCTATGCCGACCGCGCCCCCGGCACGGGTATCGGGCTTTCGGTGGCCAGGCGGGCAGCGCAGATTCACGGCGGCTATGTATGGGTGACCAGCGATGAAGAGGAAGGCACCACGTTTTTTGCCGCAATTCCGCTGGCACTGGAGAGGGAGATTTCGTTATGACGCAGCCGGGAATCCGCATCCTTGTGGTCGATGACGAGCCGGCAATTCGGCGCGCGCTGCGGCCGCCGCTGGTGGAGCTTGGATTTCAGGTGGCAGAGGCCTCGCGCGGAGAGGAGGCGCTGCAATTGCTGCGCTCTTCGTCCTACGACGTGGTGCTTCTCGACATCAACATGCCGGGAATCGGCGGCATTGAGACGCTGAAGCGAATTCGCAGCTTTGCGCCGCGACTGCCGGTGCTGATGCTGACGGTGCGCGACGACGAAGAGGACAAGGTGGAGGCGCTGGAATTTGGCGCGGACGATTACGTGACCAAGCCGTTCAGCACGCGTGAGCTGATCGCCAGAATCCGTTCGGCCGTGCGCCGCGTGCGCGCCCCGGCCCGGCCAGAGGATGCGCCCATCGAGATCGGCGAGATTCGTTTGGAGCCGGCCAAGCGGCTGGTGACCAGGCGCAGGATTCCGGTGAAGCTCACGCGCAAGGAGTTCGACATTCTGTATTGCCTGATGAGCCGCGCCGGACGTGTGGTGACTTACTCCAAGCTGTTGACCGCGGTGTGGGGCGCCGAGAGCCGCGAAGAAGTGGAGTACCTGCGGACCTTCGTCAGGCAGTTGCGCAAAAAGATCGAGGACGACCCATCGAATCCACTCTACTTGCTGACAGATGTTTACGTGGGCTACCGCTTTGCCGATGCGCAGATGTTCCTGGAAGGATCGTCTAATGACGGATCGCCCGCGGCGGAAGAAATGCCGGACGGCGAACATGCGCAAGAGAGCGAAGACGTGCCGGAAGACGAGCACGAGCCGCCGAAAGCTGTTGACTAACACGCTGGGTTTCGAGTGCTAAATGCGAAGGCCCATTCTATTGCGGAATGGGCCTTCTTGCATCGTGCCGACTTTTGCCGGATCTACTTCTTGCCCCAGAAATCAGGCGAGGCCGTGAGCCACGCGGCGGGCGCATAGCTGATCTGCGGGACAATCGCAAAAAGATCCGATTCGGAGGACTCGATCGTCTCCGAGCCGAGCTCGCGCATCAATTGCAGTTGATCTTCGCCCACGCTCTTGGGCAGATTGTCGCCGTCGATCATGGCCTGATCTTCGTCCGCGAGAGCCTTGATGGGCGTCACCAGGATGAAGGTTCTGTCGCTGTCTTGGCCATACAGCTTTTCAAACATCGCCCAATGGGAATTCGCAATGGATGAATAGGCTTTCATGTAGATCTTCACCAAATGCTCGAAATCCTGATAGTGGCCGTTGTGAACATGGAAAAGAGTGATGTCGAAGAAGCGCTCCTGGGAAATATCGACGGCCGAATTCAGGCTCAGGTCGTCGCGGAACTTATAGATGCTGCCGTGGGTTTCGCTCAGCGCGGGAGCCTCGGTTGCGTCGGCTGCCTTGAGCGCATCCTGCAGCTTGGAGTCCGACATACCTTGATCGTGTTCCTTTTGCATACTTGCGAAGGAGTCGAATCCAGCGAAAAACAACGCGCGGGGAGAACCGGTAATGTTGATCATGCCGAAGTAGTTGACGGGCGCATTTGCCGCGCGCTGAGCCTGCGCTTCGGTGCTTTCACTTGCGATGAAGGAGCCGGTCATATTCGGCTTGATCGAAATGTTGCTCAGGTAGATGTACTTCGGCGGCGGATTCACGCCGCTGGGCGGTGCCTGGCCGACCGTGGGCGCTGCACAAAACATTGGGCCAGCGACGAGAAGACTCAAAGCGGCCTTGACCGCGGAATGGAATTTCATAATCTCTTACCTCCGGGGTTGAATTGGGGAACCAGAATAGCACTTGAAAGCCGCACACATTGGGATTAAATCGGCGGCTGGCGCCCGGGAGCTGTGGATTTCCTACTGGTTGTAATGCAGAAGGCTGAAGACCTCGTACTCCTTGAAGCGCTCGCGGCCCTTGAGAAAATCAAGCTCGACGGCAAAGCCCAACCCGGCGATCACACCGCCCAGTTGTTTCACCAACTTGATTGTGGCTTCCATGGTGCCGCCGGTGGCGAGCAGATCGTCCACCAGAACGACGCTCTGGCCCGGAGAGATGGCGTCCATGTGGATCTCAAGCGTGTCGGTCCCGTATTCGAGGTCGTAGGTCACGCGGGCAACGGGCGCGGGCAGTTTTCTGGGCTTTCGCACGGGAACAAAGCCGGCGTTGAGCCGATAGGCCAGCGCGGGCCCGAAGATGAATCCACGCGCTTCAATGCCCAGAATCAAATCGATGTGCTGCCCAATGTAATGCGCGGCCATTGCGTCGATAAGCTGCGCGAAGCCCATCTTATTCTTGAGCACTGTTGTGATGTCGTAAAAGAGAATCCCGGGCTTGGGAAAATCCGGTATGGTGCGGACAAGTTTTTTCAAATCCTCGACGTTGATGGGCTTTGTAGTTTCCGGCATGGCAGTGCGGCGCTCCTCTTTCAGTTTTCAACGATCAGAGGTCAGTGATCAGGTAACAGTCTATAAGACAGGGAACCTGGAACCTGGAATCTGGAACGGGGAACAGGGAACAGGGAACAGGAAGTAAGACTCCGCTCGGTTGGGCAATGTTAATCGCTGGGTTGCCTTCAGGCAAAATTGCGCACTCCAGATTCACTGCGCTTTTCTGATCCCTGATCCTTGATCCCTGCTTTTTTCACCAAGCGCCGTCGATCTTGAACGAACTGAGGCCTTCGGCCTCGCTGTCGGCCAGCGTGTGCTCGACGACGCGGTCCACGCGAGAGCCGCGCGGCCCTTTACGAAGGCTCGAGCGAAGCTCATCCAGGTCGGCAGCTTCGCCCGCCGCGACGACTTCCACGTCGCCGTCCTCGGTGTTGCGCACCCATCCGCGCAGATTCAGCTCGCTCGCCTCGCGCTGCACAAACCAGCGGAAGCCCACGCCCTGCACGCGACCTTGAACTAGGAAATGAACAACCATGGAATCCGACCTTCGCCAGTGTTGCAGATGCGCGCGAGCGCGCGCAAGCAGCGGACGTGCAATCTATTCCGCACTCAGCAACTCACGCAACCGACTGAGCGCATGTTCAATAGCGGCGCGCTCCGCGGGCCGGGCCCGTTTGAGTGCCGATTGCAACGGTCCTTGCGCGACGGCCGGAATCCGATCGCGAACAAACGCTGTCACTATGCCAGTAGGGAAGATTCGGCTGACGCGCCCGTCTTCACGGTCGGTCTTACGCTCGAGCATGCCCTGTTTCTCGAGGCGGTCGGCGATCCCACTCACGGTTGAGTGTGCCAGGCTCACCTCGCGGCTCAGTTCCTTGAGACTAATCCCCGGTCGGCTCACCACAACCTGCATCACCGCAGTCTGCGGCGCCGTCAGCTTGACCTTCGCCACCTCCGCATCAAGCGGCTTACGCAGTGCCTGTCGAATGACGCTCAGGTCGCGCTCCACCCGCTCGGCCTGCGCACTTACGGATCGTGAATTCGATTTCAGTTCTGGCGGCATGAAGCGATTTTAAAAGACGCCGGGGATCAAAGCTTTGACCCTGCGGCGGTATTCCGGGTAATCCTGCGGGAAGGTCTGCATCATCAGGCGCTCTTCCTGGCGCATTTTGATCGCGAGCCCGGGCAGAACGATGGCGAATCCGATAATGCAGCGCCATAGGCCGTAGGCGAGTGTCGTACCCGCCAAGGCAACCACAAATCCTGTGTAGATAGGATGGCGCGCCAGCGCATAAGGGCCGTTCACGATGAGCCGGTGTCCTGCCTTGACCGTTGGCCGACCGCTCCAATTTTCGCCCAGTATCAGGCGTGCCGTGGCGGCGAAGAGACAGCCGGCCAATGTCATGGCCAATCCGGCCAGTTCGACCGCGCTGGTGTGCGCGATGAACCGAGAGTCCAGCCATGTGCCGCGAAAGAAGTAGCCGCCAATCAAGGCGGCTCCCGCAAGAAATGGCAGCAGATGTAACAGATCTCCACCCAGCGATTGCGCGCGTTGTGTGGGTTTAGTAAAGAGCTTCCCTGCAAGCCAGAAGAGTCCCAACAGGACCCAGCAGTAGCCTACGGCCTCTAGCGGCTTGAATGGCATCGATTTAACCTCCGTCGTGTACGACACGTCGCATACGACATATAATGACCTCTCGCTCCATGGTTGTCAAGGGGACTCAGTCCAGAATCGTGATCGGACGGCGCCGGGCCAGGGGTTCCCGGCGCGCTACACTGGAGTTCATCATGGTCTTCGTTCTCGACAACTACGATTCGTTCACTTACAACCTCGTCCAGTACCTGGGCGAGCTGGGCGCGGAGGTCGTGGTGCGGCGCAACGACGAAGTCACGCCAGAGGAAGTCGAAGCGATGAAACCGGAGCGGATTCTGCTTTCTCCGGGACCATGCACACCGCACGAGGCGGGGATTCTGGTGCCGCTCATCCGGCATATGGCGGGGAAGGCGCCGATTCTCGGTGTTTGCCTCGGCCACCAGGCCATTGGAGAAGCCTTTGGCGGCAAAGTTGTGCGCGCGCAGACTCTGATGCACGGCAAAACCAGCGCGGTGGAGCACGACGGCAAGGGCATTTTTTCGAACCTGCCCACGCCGCTCGCCTGCACGCGCTACCACTCGCTGATCGTGGAGCAGAAGTCGCTGCCGGCGGAGCTTGCCGTCACTGCGCACACGCACGAAGGCAATCGATCGGGCTCAGGCGAATCGGGTCGAGACAGCCAAGGTCGGGGCCGCCAATCAGTCATCATGGGTCTTCGCCATCGCAGCTTGCCTGTTGAGGGTGTGCAGTTCCATCCTGAGAGCGTACTTACCGAGGGCGGGCACCAGATGATCCGCAACTTCCTGGACATGTGATTGATGAACGTCCGCTTGAATATCTCGCGTGACTGGTCGGCCAAATCTTGCTGGTCGGTCACGTTTTGTCGCGCGCGCCTTCGGTGCATGTCGAGACTGATTTTGATGCTGGCCATCGCCGCGGCATTTCTCGCGTCGGCTAGCAACTCCCAGAACCCGATGGCCCCATCGAGTTCCACGGCAACGCAGCCCGTGCCGAGTGCAGCCGCGCCAGCGCCGACCACACCAGCCGCGGGCCCATCGCAGCCGCCCACAGCAAACGACACGGCTCCAACATTCGCGACTCCTCCTGTGGCCATCGTTCCGCTCGACAAATCCATTCCTGGCGCGGCTCTCGCCGTCGATGGGCGGATGCAGGCGTGGAACGGCCGTGCATACCTCACCGGTAGCGGGACGATCACGGCCGGCGATGCGACGGCTCAGGTGACGCTGCCTTATCGCGGAACGATGCACGTTTGCGCATCGAGCACGGTGAAGCTTGCCACCGATTCGAGTTCTACCTCAGGCGCCGCGTCAAGCGCTACTTCGGGCACTGCGTCGGGCGATGTCCCCGGTCTGTTGATTGCGCTGGATCATGGCGCGGTGGAGATGAGCCTCGCGGCAAGCACCGCGCGCGCGCAGAATGCCGACACGCTGCTCACGCCCTACTTTCGCATCATGATCGGCGGCCCGAATGCAGCCGATGTAAGGGTGCGGCTCGGTGACGATGGCGACACCTGCGTGGATAACGCCGGCGCAAACGCGCCATATGTCGTCGTGACCAGCGTCTTCGAGGGCGGCCTCTATCGCGTGCAGCCGGGTCAGCGCGTCATGTTTCAGCAAGGCAGCTTACAGAAAGTGGTCGACGAGGAAAAAGAGCCTTGCGGTTGCCCGTCGCCAGCCAAGTCCCAGGCCAACGAGTTCCCGCTGGCGCAGAGTGAGGGCCTCGCGCCCATTGCCCCGTCGCCGCCGGCATCCGCCGCGAATCAAACTGCGGGAAGCGGCCAGGCAACGACAACTCTGGTGTACAAGAGCAGCGAAGCCGCGCCGCAACCGGTCGCAATACCTCAGCCGCCCGCGTCGCCGGCAGCGACAGGGCCGCCAACACCAGCGCCCGGCGCACAGAAAAAGCCCGGCTTCTTCCACAGGATCGGACGTTTTTTCAAGCGCATCTTCGGTGCGGAATAGGGGCGCGGAATAACGTCTGCTACGGATTGAGTTCAGCTACGGGGCAGGGAACGCGGTGGATGACCTCGCCGGGCCGCGTCATCTGAAATTTATACGTGCATTGCACGTTCGAGTTGCCCAGCGTGGCGCCCTGATAGACATAAACCGTCCGCGTCTCGGGCTGATACACAAGCAGCGAACTTGCTTCGCTGACTCCTGCGAGTTGAAACTGCACGCCCATTCCGGCATCGCTGCTTGATGCCTTGACGGTGCGGCCCGCGCCAAGCCACAAACCGATAGCCAAGACTCCCAAAAGTGCCAGACCGTTTCTTGCCCACCCCCACATTTTGTCCATTGCGCCCTCCTGATGTGAATGCCTTTCTCGAAGGACGCACGTGTCGCCGCTGTCGCTCGCGGATTTCCGAAGGCCAGCACGCCACCGAAGGCCGCCATGAAAAAGAAGGGATTTTCGGCAAGATCGTCGCCAATTTTCGGCGGATTTGTTGCGCGGAGTGAAATTCGCGGAACCGTGAAGCGGACGTTGCCGTATTAAACCAGATTGGCGCAAGATCCCTTTGTGCGCTAGAGCCTGTTATTAACTTTATCCCTTTGTTTGCTTTTGGATAAGGGATTGAGTTTGGTTGGCTGACGATGGAGGCATGGAAAAGCGTGTCCGGTCG
>Ga0208357_1000098_pt1 | contig 65450 bp, 46 predicted proteins | sample NGESurdeep092012_6_FD_184487 | JGI IMG/M metagenome (GOLD analysis project Ga0208357, IMG submission 184487) | Arctic peat soil microbial communities from Barrow, Alaska - NGEE Surface sample F52-2 deep-092012 (SPAdes) | ecosystem: Environmental > Terrestrial > Soil > Wetlands > Peat ...
GGTGATGGGTGATGGGTAGCGTGGAGAGGGCTAGAAGCGGGAGGACTGGGCGGCGCGGGGGAGATCGTCGAATGCCTGCCGGCGGGAGTGGAGCCTGTCCCAGAGGAGGCGTCGCATGAGATTGCCGGGAGCGTGGCTGCGGCGGTCAATCTGGCCTTTTTTGAGTTCGATGTCGAAGCCCGTGAGGAGACCGGTGATGCGGTCATCGGTGAAGCCTCGCTCGCGCAGGATCTGGATTTCCCCACCGAGCAGGTCGATGACCTGGGTGCTGGTAAAGCGCTCCGCTTCGGTGCCTGCGGCTTCGCGAAGCTCGCGAGCGGCTATGGCGATCTGGTCAATGGTGTAGGTGCGCGGCTGTGCCATCTGGTCCCCCTGGAGTGGTCGTCTGAAACGATGTTGCTGACGAGGAACGCCTTTGCCGTCTGGTTCAGCGGATGGCGATCCGTACTGGGTCTATCGGCTCGCATGAGGAAAGGATGAGGATGTGTTGCTTTATAAGACACCGGAGCGCGGAGGAGGGGGAGGCTGGCGTAACGGGGTGTGGGTGCGGCGGGGTTGTGAGAGGATTTCAGTATGAGCGATTTATTACCGAAGGCAGGCGGAGTGAAGGTTGGCGGACTGAGCCGGAAGGCGGCGAAGCTGCAGGCGTTGCGGGAGAAAGCGGAGAAGGTGAAGAGTGGCGCGAAGCCTCCTCCGGGAGCGTCCGCGTCGTCGTTCAAGGCGAAGGACTCGTTTGCGAATACGAAGAAGACGACGTTCCAGCGGAAGGCCGTTTAGGGATACGGGTGGAACGTTGCAGGGTTGAACCACTGCGGCATAGTTTTACGGTAGAGCAAACGCGACGTAGGCCGCGCCTTGCGGGCCTTTCGGGTCACGTGCTCCACTGGTCGCGATCACGATGTATTGGCGTCCGTCCACACTGTAGGTGGCGGGCGTTGCGTTGCCAGAGTAGGGGAGGCCGGCTGACCAGAGCAGCTTGCCGGTCTGCTTGTCAAAGGCTCGAATCTTGTGATCGAAGTTGGTGGCACTGATGATGACGAGGCCGCCGGCAGTGACGATGGGGCCACCGTAGTTCTCGGTGCCGGTGGGCTTGCTTCCTTTGGCTGCGAGTTCCGGATAGTCGCCGAGAGGAATCTTCCAGAGATACTTTCCGGTGTTAAGGTCGATCGCGTTGAGAGTACCCCAGGGTGGCATGACGGCGGGATAGCCATCGGGATCGAGGAATTTGCGATAGCCGGTAAAGAGGTATCGTGGCTCGCCTTCAGGAGGTGCGAGTGGAGAGTCGACTTCCTGCCTCGATGCAAGCTGCGCGGTGCGCGGGGCTTCAACCGTGGGGAAAGATCCGCGCACCAGGAAGCGCAGCAGTGCGGCTGAGGCGGCGGTGGAGAGGTTCGCAGATCCCGGCATACGGCCTTTGCCGTAGCGCACTACGTGCTCGATCTGAGCGTTCGAAAGCCGTTTCTGCACATCGATTAAAGAAGGAAATGCAGGTGGCGACCCACGGCGATCGGGGCCATGGCAGATGGAACACTGACTTTGGTAGATGGTGTAGCCGAGGCCTCCGCCCGGCTTGTTTTCGGTGAGCCCACCTGTCCACGCGATGTCGTTGGAGTTCACATAGAGGACACCGGTTTCCACGTCCACGGCCGGGCCGCCCCACTCGCCACCGCCGTCGAAACCGGGGAAGATAACCGTTTGGTTATCTACGCCGAAGGGGATGAAGAGGCCATCGCTGCGCATGGTTTTGAAGGCCTTCACCGCAGCGGCGTGGGCTTGAGGAGTGCGCATGGTGAGCATGTTCGCGGTAAGCAACTGGCGTGCATAGGGAGCGGGAAGCAGAGGGATGGGCTGGGTAGGTGAGGCCTTTTCGCCGGGGACCGTAGAGCGGGGGAAGCGACGTTCTTCGATCGGGAACAACGACTTGCCCGTCGTGCGGTCAAAGAGAAAGACGAAGCCCTGCTTCGATGTCTGTGCAACAGCATCGGTCGGCTTGCCGTTATAGCGCACGGTCACGAGGGCAGGCGGCGATGGGAAGTCGCGGTCCCAGATGTCGTGATGGACGCCTTGAAAATGCCAGAGCAGCTTTCCTGTATTTGCGTCGAGCGCGAGGAGGCAATCTGCATAGAGGTCGTCGCCGATGCGGTCGTAGCCGTAGAAGTCACTGACGGCTGAACCCGTCGGGACATAGACGATGCCGCGCTTGTCGTCGACTGCCATGCCGGCCCAGTTGTTCGCGGAGCCGGCGGTCTTCCAGGCGTCTTTCGGCCAGGTCTCGTATCCTGCTTCGCCGGGATGCGGAATGGTGTGGAAGATCCAGCGCAACTTGCCGGTACGCACGTCATAGGCACGAATGTCGCCGGGTAGAGCGGGCTTGGTCTCGGGAACACGAAAGCCAATGATGATCATGTCTTTGTAGATGATGCCCGGCGAGGTTAATGCAGCAAATTGGTTCGAAACATCACCCTTGATCAGGTTCTTGCGAAGGTCGATTTTGCCGCCGTCGCCAAAGGACGCTCGAGGCTTGCCTGTAGCGGGATCGAGCGCATAAAGATTGGTAAGGATCCCTGCGAAGAGAGTGGCGTGGGTACCATCTGTCCAGTAACTGAAGCCTCGGGTAGGCTGCAGGCCTTGAGCGCCGGCATCGAATGTCCAGAGGCGCTTGCCGGAGGTCGCGTCGAGTGCGATGACTTTCTGCGTGGGGGAGAATGCGAACATGACGCGCCCGATGATGAGAGGGTTCGTCTGCAGCCCACCTTTCTCCCCTGTATCAAAGACCCATGCCCTCCGGAGCAGGTGCACATTGGTTCGATTAATCTGTTGCAGAGCCGAATAGTGATCGCCGTTATTCTGACCGTCATATGCCGGCCAATCCACGTTCTGTGACGAGGAATTCTGCGCGGCCAACACGATGTGACCGTGCACTGCCAGGAATGTTGAAGCACCTGCGATTGCAAGCAGGCAGGCGATGGTTGCGCTACTCAGTCTTCCGATCGTCATGCGCCGGTGCTCCCGCCTTCTGATTTACCAGACAACACATTTAACGATCTGCATCATGCCATGATGCGTTTGTAACTGCTGGTCACGCTTTAGCAATGGGTCATCCGGGATGTCCGCAACGAAGTCTACAGCAAGGGTGTGGGCGACGCACAGTGGAGGATCGGGGCGGAGTTCAATGGGCAGGGTGGGGAGGAGAGACGTCTTCTGTCCAACCGATGAGGCCGAGGAGAGCGCCCCAGTGATAGAAGGCGTCGCTGTTGGTTACATCGTCGCCGTCGCCGGTGATGGCGTTGTAGTTCTCATGGAGGTGTCCTTTGGCGCTCCACTCCTGCTGAACGAGGGCCAGCGATTTTTGCGCGAGCCCGCGCTGCACCTGTGGGACGTCATAGTTGCGCAGGCCGAGATAGACGAGATAGTTCATGGGACCCCAGATGCGGCCTCGCCAATAGTTCTGGTCTTTGAAGGCCGGATCGTTTCGGGCGATGGAGGGGATGACCCACTTGCCCCAGAACTCGTTGGGGTTGAGGAGATGCTCCTGGATCATGCGGTTCGCCTGCTCGGGGGTCGCGGCTCGTGCGAGGAGAGGATAGAAGTTGGTGGGAGAGAGACGCGGACTGGGCTCGCCGGTTTTGAGGTTGCGGTTGAGAAAGATGCCGGAGCGGTCGTCCCACATGGTGGCCAGCTTGGCCCTGTAACTTCCTGCGCGCGTGCGAAGTTCTTTGGCTTCGGGAGCCTTGCCCAGGGTGTCTGCAATCTCTGCGAGAGCATCGCAGTCGGCGATGTAGAGACTCATCAGACCGACGTCGCCGATCAGGAGGCGGTGGGTCGCGGAATCGAAGGGAGCGTTGTCATACATGGGGCTGTTGTCGAGGCCGGACTCAAGGATGGCGCCCTCGCGGGTTCCACGCCAGGCATCGTCGGGATCGATGGGTTCGGCGAGGGGATCGCTGCCCCATACGAGATAGCCGTCGACGTCGCGATGCGCGGCCCACCAACGGTTCCAGCGGAGCAGAGGCTCGAAGGTGTCGGCCAACAGCCAGCGGTCATGGAAGTGGCTGTAGAGATTCAGCACGGTGATGGCGCCGACCGGTGGCTCGGAACGGTCGGTACTTTTCCAGTTGCCGGATCGGGCGTAGTTCGGGACAAATCCAGCGGGCGTTTCTTCGCGGAGAATCTCCATCGCATTGGCGTAGGCGAGGTCACGATCACCGATCGCAGCGAGCGAAGCGGCGAAGAAGGTGTCCCAGTCGAAGAGCACATAGCCTCCCCAGTTCACACTCCAGATGCGGCTCACGGGACTGATGACACGATTATTTTCGGGATCGTAGATCGTATCCCAGCCGAGGGTTGTTTGAATTTCATCCTGGACGGTGGCGGAGGCTGCTGGCTGCGCAATCGAGTTGCGGTAGGCCCTCTCCTCGCGGTCCAGAGCGGCACGGATCTGATCGAGCGTGCGATGGTGGCCGGTGCTGAGTCCGACTGGTTGCGTGAGCGATGCGGAAAAATAATGTCCGTAGAGAGACATGTTTGCCGGCTGCGAATCGGGCTTCGTCTGGTGCGGGCCGGTGAAGTAAATGGGAACGTTGCGGACAGGGCTCACGGCTTCCATGTGGTCGCCGGACAGGGTCACAGAGCCTGGGCGGTTCCAGAGGTAACCGGCCTCGAAGACGACGGTCGCGGGGACGGTGGATTTCTTAGGTGTGGGGTCTGGAGTCACAAGCAAAACAAGGTCGTCTCCGTCATGCGCGCTCTGCACTCTGAGGCTGGAACCTCGCCAGGTGAGATGGAGGCTCGTGTAACGTCCGTCCCACGAATGAGGCCCGGGGACTACCGTTTCGGCTCCGGGATCCCGGCGTCCGATGAGGGCGTCCTGTAAGACGGCGTCGGAGTTCAGCGCTGTGTTGCGGCGGAGCACGAGACGGATCGCGAGCGCATCGGGCAATAGCACCTGCGTGGTGACGGATTGCGTGTCCCAAGTGTTCCAACCGCGGGCGAGTCGAGACTGGAGCGCACGATACTCGGGTGAGACAGGCGCGGGGGGCGCGACTGGCGGCGTGCCAGACTGCGCTACGACGGACGCTCCCGATAGAAGAAGAGCAACGAGCAATAAAAACCAGCGTGTTGGCATGCAACCGTCCAAAATCATGTGGCGATTTTAGTACGCTCTCCATGGGTGTTGCCATGGAGAGATGAGGAGGTCGTCCTGGTGCGAGTGATGAAGTGATGCTTGGTCACCGGAGGGTTGTTTAAGTATTTTGATAGAGCCTGTACTCTTCGTGGGTGATCTCCGGAAAGGACTTCATCTGCACCTTGCCTTGAGATGCGCTCACTTCCCAATCTGGCGAAGAGGAGCTGACCCTCCGGGCTTCGAGAAGTTGCTGTTTGGTGATCTTCGCTGGGCCTTGATCAATGGCAAAGAGAGCCACGGGGCCCCGGAGAAGGGCAACCGTATCGGGATGCTGGGGATCGATGGGAAGGAGGCGGAGGGGCATGTCGATGGAGAACTCGACGCGATCGCCGCTCTTCCATTCGCGGTCCAGCTCGGCCCATGTTCCCGGAGTGAGAACGGCCGCGGCGGGCTTGCCGTTGACGCGGAGGATGGTCTGCTTTCCGGCCCATGCAGGGACTCGCAGAGCAATGGAAAAGCGCTCGGCGCGATCTATCTTCAGGTGCAGAGCGGTTTCGCCCAGGTTGGGATAGCTGGTGAGCTGAGTCATTTCGACGCGTGCGTTGCCCTGTCGCCAGGTGACACGCGAGGGGACGTAGAGATTGACGTAGATTCCGTTTGGAGCACGGAAGTAGGAGCTGATACCGTAGTCGGCGGTGAGTTGCGGGAAGGTTCCGGAGCAGCAGGGCCACTTCTCGGGGTAGTCGACTTTTTTGGCGTCCATGTTGTAGTCGGAGTAGTAAAAGCTGACGCCGTCGGAGCGGATAGGCCGCGCGCCGAGAATGGTGTTGTAGAGGACGGCCTCCATGCTGTCGCCATAGGAACTGTCGCCGGTGACGCGCATGAGGTAACGCGCAATCTTGAAGTGACCATAGGCTCCGCAGGGAGTTTCGAAGCTGCTGTGGGAGGTGTGCAGGGTGTCAGCCAGCTGGTTCGTATCGGGCTGCTGAAAGCCTTCATTCGGACCCCAGCCACCGGTGGCAAAGCTTTGGTCGAGAACAAAACGAAAGCCATTGCGCGCGGCATTCAAGTGCATGGCGCTGTTGTCTGTGAGATAGGACTGCATGGCGGAGCAGAGACCGTTGACGTGGCTGTAGGCGTGTTGCCCGGGGAGCATGTTGTGGCCCTCGGAGAGCGGGCCGAAGTAGGTGTCGTCTTCCAGGAAGCGCTGGGCTAACTGGCGGTATCGGGCACCCGCGCCGCGCTGATAGCCGAGGTAAAAATTCTCGGGCAGGGTGTAGGTTTCATCCCAGGTGAAGGCAATGTTCTTGTGCGGACGCGCCATCATCTGTTCACGGTCGAGGGCCTTGGCGGGAAGCCAGGGAAGGACGGCGTCGGTGGCCTTGTCGAGCACGGCAAGTGCGGTCGGGTCGGCGGCGAATTGGTGGGCATCGATGAGGCCGCAGTTGGTCTTGTCGAAGGTGTAGGCGGGGATGCAGTAGCCGTCGTAGAACTTAGTGGTTACGGTGGGAGCGAAACCGGCCACGAGTCCTTGCACCTTCTGCTGCACGGCCTTATTTCCTGTGACGGCGTAGGCTCGCGCGAGGCCGGAAAGATACTGCCCGAAGCTGTGGCCTGGGATGTAGCCGGTCATGTTTTTTGGGGGATCGAATTCGGCGGAAGGGGAGTACCAGCCTCCCATATCTTCGCCGGGGGCAGGCTGGCCGGCGAGCTGCCTGAAGGGTTTGAGGAGATTGTCGTCAGGGAGGCCCATGAACAGGTCGACGTTTTGGTGGAACTGGACGAGCATAGGGCCGTCGAGGAGCTGGACGTCGGCGTAATCGAACTGGGTGAGTTTGGTGGGGACAAGCGGAGACACAGACTTTTGCGTAAGCGCCAGCATCGGAGTGCTGCGCATCACCGCCGTGCCGGCTGCCAATGCTGCGCTGGTTTTCAAGAACTGCCGCCGACTATTCATTTTCATTTTGGGACTCCTGATGATCCATTCGAACGTGGGACATCGCCACGGTAACCGTTTACTTTAAATTGGTGGCCGGGGTGCGGGTGAGGCTGGCACCGGGGCTATCTTGTTTGACGAAAACAATCAGTTTCCGTGACGTGATCCATGCGATCGTCTACTTCCCGATCACTTCGATTGTTTGGGGATGGGCGCTGGTCCAAACTGGCGAGCCGGAGAAGGTGATTTTCTGCGTTGAATCGTCCCAGTGCAGATTGCTGATTTTGCTGATTCCCTTTTCGTACGCGTAGGTGTTGCCGTCATCGTCGTAGAGCGTAAAGTCGGAGCTCGCTCCTGGATAGATCCGCAGTTTTGCGATTGCCTGCGTTTGACTCGTGCTCTCGATGGGCTCGCCGATGGGGATGATAGAGCCTTCGCGGACAAAGAGCGGGAGTGTGTCGATGGGTGCCGGAACGGTGATGGTCTGGCCACCTTTGACGCGCTCGTTGGTCCAGTAGTTATACCAATCGGCACCTGCCGGGAGATAGACCTTGCGGCTGGTGGCTCCCTGCTCAGTGATTGGCGCTACCAGAAACGCGGGGCCGAACATGTATTCATCGCGCAGGTCCGTCACTTGAGGATCGTTCGGGAAGTCCATGAACAGGGCTCGCATGGAGGGTGCGCCGGTCTTATAGACATGGTAGCTGAGCGAGTAGATGTAGGGCATTAATTGATAGCGGAGCTTCAGATATTTCTCGAGGATCGGCTCCGCCTGATGGCCGTAGGACCAGACCTCGTTCGAGTTACGACTGCCGTGCGAACGGAAGATCGGGAGGAAGCTGGCGTACTCAAACCAGCGAGTGTAGAGCTCGGGGTAATCGTCGTAGCCGCCGACGTTGTCACGAGCATCGGAGGGATCGAGCAGTGGTGGATGCGCGGGATGGTGCACCGCGGGGAGGTACTGCCAGCCACCGGTATCGTTGCTCCAATTCGCAATGCCTGAGGCAGTGAAGTCGAGGCCGGTGGGGATCTGACGCTTGAGCGTGTCCCAGGTGGGGTAGATATCGGAGGACCAAACGATCACACCGTTGCGCTGAATGCCGAGATAGGCGTCGCGGGAGAGGATGAGCGCGCGATTGGGTGTGTCGCGACGGAAGCCGTTGTAGAGCGCGGCGGTGTGGAAGAGCGGATAGGTGTTGTAGTAGCGACTGCCTGGGCCGATGTGGAAATAGCTTGCTTGAGGAGGGAGATCGGGCTCGGTTTCGTCGGCCCAGATGGAGGTGAAGCCCTTGATCAGGATGTTGTCGCGAATCGTGTCCCAGTACCATTTTGCGGCGTCGGGATTGGTCGTATCGATGTCCGAGCCAGCGCGGTCATAGGGCAGGCCATTGGTCGGCGTACCGTCAGCCAGGTGCTCGAACCAATTGTTCTTGACGAGGGTGTCGTAGAAGCGTGATCCCGGCGCGAAGCGCGGCCAGACACTGATCATCGTCTGAATACCCATCTTGTGCAGTTCGTTATTCATCGCGACCGGGTCCGGCCATAAGGTGTGATCCAGATCCATCTGGCCCATCTTTGTGTAGTAAAGCCAATCGACGACGATTACATCGAGGGGTAAGTGGCGGTCACGATATCCGTTGGCAACCGCCATGACTTCGGCTTGCGTGCGATAGCGCTGCTTGCATTGAATGTACCCATAGGCGGACGTGGGGAGGAGGGGCGTTGCACCGGTCAACTGGCGATAGCCTGCGTAGATCTCGTCAGTGGAATTGCCGGCGATCACAAAGAAAGAGACTCGGTCACCCACCTCCGATGTCCATTTTGTGCGCTCGTTGAAGCCAGGCTCAATGGTTGTGCGCGAAGGGTTGTCCCAGATGAGGCCGTAGCCTTTATTGGTGACTAGAAAAGGAACACAGACACTGGGGCCGCCGGTGGCGGTGTAGTTCTGCCAGCAGTCGACGGTGTGACCGCGATGATCAAGAAAGCCCTCCTGATTTTGGCCGAGACCGTAATAGTGTTCGTCCGCGGGCGAGGTGAAGACTGCTCCTACCTGAAAGAAGGGTGGGTCGGAGGGTCGACGGTCATTGAGAATATCGGCGGTGCCATCTTTGTGGTTGGGAACAGACTGCGACCATCCTTCCATGTGCAGCAGCGTTTTCCCTCTCGGTATGGAGAATGTGATGTCGGCTGGCGGTGCGGATCCATTGAAGAATTTGGCTATATCGAGTTCGGTTTGGACAGGCTTGCGAGGATTGTGATCCGAAGCGATTCTGACTTCGAGGCGCGAGGAACGGTAGAGATCTGAGGTCTCAGTCTGTTCATGGTTCCACTTCGCGGTGGAGGGAGTGTCGACGAAACCATAGCCCGGGGCTGAGAGCGCGTTGTCCTTTTGCAGACTCAGCGTGACGCGGACAATGTTGTCCGCGTACGGCTCGACCACGATGGTACTGCCGCCCCGGTTCAGTACCAATTGATTGTCTTGCTGAGCGGAGGCTGCATGGGGGAATACGGACATCGCCAACGCTGCTAAACAAATTGCAAGGAGGGCTTTCGACACTTGGTTTACTCCTGCACCCGGGATTGATTGCTGTGATTCACTCGACTGAGCGGCCGTAGTGGCCGGCTGATCCGGAATGGATTTACCAAGTAAGACGGGGAGAAAGAGTGGCCTCAACATGCTTGCGTTGCGAGCATGCTGCGATCCATTCTTTCTCCCCGCAGTAGTTAGAAGCTGGCGCGGATGTGCAGTTGAAGACTGCGCGGAGGCAACTGATTTGTTGTCTTACCAAACGAGCCACTGGATAGGTCTGAACTCACCGAGGTGAGATTGCTGCGGTTGAACAGGTTGAACGTCTCGCCCTTCAATTCGATTTTCATCCTCTCCCCAAAGAACCAGGGAGTCGTGAAGTATTTTTCAAAGGTGAAGTCGACGTTGTTGTAGCCGGGTCCATCGAAGGTATTTCGGCCGAGGTTGCCTTCGGTGCCGAGCGTTGGTACGGGAAAGTCGGAGGCGGAGAAGATGCCGGCGAGATAGTCAGCCTTCTTCTTGCTGTTCAGGTGGTTGCCGAATGCGGGCGTGTTTGGCACGTCATAATTCGATCCGTCCGCGTTGTAGTCACCACCCTTGTTCCCGATGAGTTGGCCGGTGGAGTTGAAGACGGGACTGAAACCCGCGGAGGTGTGGACGGAGAAGGGGAGACCGGTCTGAACGATCCAGACGCCTCCAAATTGCCATCCGCCAAAGACATTGCGCTCGAGCGCGGTGCGATAGTGGTTTGGCACCATCCACGTTCCGTCTGCTGAGAACTGTTGATGGATGTCGAAGTCAGACCGGCCGCGCTGTGGTTTGAGGTTGCCATTCTCGATGACGCTATCGAGGAATTGCGTAGCCTCGCCTCCATCCAGTGAGCCCGAGGTGCTGAAGGTATCAAGCGCCTTGCCGATCGTATAGATACCGCGGAGTGCGAGACCATGCGACAGCCGGCGTTGCACTAGCGCACTGCCGTAGTTGCCGATGGAATTGGCGTCGGAGGTTGCGTAGTTGATGTCGCCGAAGTTGGGGTTGAGGCGAGTCAGAGCTCCATTGTTCTGGATGAGATCGCCAGCGAACCGGTTGATGTCCTGATTGAAAACTGGTAGATGATGGGCAGCGGATGCGGAATAATTCAACTCCGATACGAGGTGCCAGGGCAGTTCCTGTTGCACGCTGAGGGTCCAGTCTTCGACCTGCGTGAGTTTGTAGTTGGGAGAGTAGCCGCCGAGATTCGCTCGCTGGCCGACAACGCCTCCACTCGCATTCAGGATGACATTGCTGGTGTCCACCACAGGGCAGGCTTCGGTAAAGCCAGTAGGAGCAGCGCACAGCTGGAAGTCAGGAGTCGTGCCGGATTGCACGTTGAGCGAAGGTGTGAAGAAGTTGGGCAGATTGCCTGACGTGATGTCGGTGATGTGAATGTAGGGAGGCTGATCGGAGAAGAGACCGAAACCGCCACGAACGACGGTCTTACCCTTTCCGAAGATGTCCCATGAGAAACCAACGCGGGGGTTGATGCCCCAGAGGCTATGGTCGAGGACGTGGCTGGTCTTCGCCAGACTCGTGACGCCATCCGCGATCTGGGCATTCATCGTGGGTCCCTGCCCCAGGGTAAAGTTGGTCAGTTGCGGAGACTGGATCGAGAAGAAATTGGCCATGGAGTCGTACCGGATGCCCATGTTTACGGTGAGTGTGGGACGGACCTTCCAATCGTCCTGAATGTAGATTCCGGTGTAGAGTGCGCGGTAACGCCGGTTATAGGGGGCTTCCAGGTGAGTTACGAGGTTTACCGGTGTCGCGCTTTCGCTGACGGCCTTGTCCTGGATGAAATCAAGCAGGTTATTGAAGTTATAGGTGGGGCGGTCGAAGGCACCGTCCTGGGAATCCGCCTCGCGGATATTGAATTGGTCGAAACCGAACTTGAGAGTGTGCGTCTTGATGGTTGCGGTCATGACGTCACGCCAGCCGATTGTGGTTTGGGTGAAGTTTCCTGGACCCCAATTGGAAAACCCTTGCAGTCCCGTCACGTTGATATAGGGAATAGCCTCCGTCGGAGTCGGCAGATTCGCACCGTAAGGACGGATGATATTGAGTCCGCCTTCGTTGAACAGGCGCGGAGAGAAAGTGTGGGTCCAATCAAGGCTTGCGAAGTCTGAGCTGTTGGCTTGCGGGATGTTCAACGCAGGACGAGGCGTTGCGCCCTCTGCGGTATCGTAGGTCCGAATTCCTGTGAGGTAGACGCGATCTTTCTCGCCGGGATAGTAATCGACACGAGCGTCCCACTGGTAGCCATTCTTCGGCACGGAGAAACTGATGTTGGCCAAGCCAACTGCATTCAAATCGCCGGGGATACCCGCTGGCGGGGCGAAGTATCCAGGATTCTTGGCCTCAACCTGGCTCACAGTCTGAATACCGGAAGTGGGGAAGCTCTGAGGTGGAGCGACTGTTAGGACCTGGCCGGCAACACTGTTCGGGAGATTCGCCTTGACCCAGTTATCGAGGTCTTGAGTCTCTACGGTGTACTGTCCAGCGCTGGTTGCACTGGATCGCAGGACGTCAATCGCTCCGAAGAAGAAGAGCTTGTTCTTGATGATGGGGCCGCCGAACGTGGCGCCCATTTCATTGCGCTGGAACGTTGGGACGGATGATTCGAAGTGCGTGAGGCCAGTCAACGAATTGTTGGTGAAGTAGTAGTCCATCGTTCCGTGGAATTTATTTGTACCTGAGTTGGTATAGACGTCGACGGTTGCGCCGCCGTTTCTCCCCTTCTGGGCATCAAAGTCGTTCGTCCGAATGTCCATGGACTGGACGATCTCGGGGTTGGGGGAGATGGAGGTTCCACCACCACGGGACGGAGTATTTGTGTAGGCACCATCAATCTGAAAGCCATTCTGTTCCTGACGCAGGCCGGCGGCATTGATGTTGATAGCGTACTCATTGGTGTAGTTGTCGCCGGAAGTAACGGCGCTTCCGGTCATTCCGGGAGTGAGAGCAGAGAGGCCGTAGACGTTCTGGCCAGGAAGAGGAGTCTGCTGCACGGTCTCTTGTGCGATGACAGCTCCGGTGGTTGCGGACTCAGTGTTCAGCGCCAGCGCAGAGGCGGAAACTGTGACGTCGGTAGCGACAGAGCCGATTTCGAGTGAAGGGGTAACAGTACGGATTTCACCCACCTGAAGGCTGAGATCTTTCTGCGAGTAGGTTTTGAATCCGGCCATTTGGATCTGCAGGGTATAAGTGGACGCCGCAATGCTGTCAATGCGGAAGTAGCCATCCTGATTGGTGGTGGCGGTTTTCGCTACACCGAGCCGTGTGTCGGTGAGGGTTACCTTCGCTCCAGCGATGGCAGCACCGGATTGATCCTTGGCAGTGCCCTGAATGCCACTTGAGAATTGCGCAAAGGCTGTGAGGCCACCCAAGCTTAACAACAGTATTACCGTAGCCCTAATTCTTGCCGCTACTTTCATTCTGATCATTTCGCGATTCTCCCCAAAAGTTTCAACCTGCAATTGCGAGACTTGAAGTGCGATCTTTAAAGCTGTCCGGTAGAGTCGGGACCGCTCGTCGCCAGATAACGTTTCCTAAAGTGAACGAGAAATTTTCTATTTTCGAGGCGGCAATTGTCAAGGCAATCTTTCGGTGAGATCAAAATACAGACGACTTCAGAGTGTTGATACAGGCATGTCTGAAAGGAAATCGGAGTCGTGGCTGAACAGGATGAACTCCTGATCGGATTTCGATGTATGGTGGCGTTAGGAAATCAGGGGGAGGATTTGACCGCGAAAATGTTTACAGCAAGGCGGAGATTTCTCAAATCGTCGTTCGCGGTTGCAGCTACAGCGATTGTTCAACGATCCTTTGCGCAGCAGGCGGGTGCCATGGGCGGACGAGTCGTGGCGCCCCAGAAGAGACCACCCGCATCGCACCGTCCGTTCGACGCCAGGTTTGTTGATGTCGCGGCTTCGGCGGCCCTGATTGCTCCTGTAATTTACGGTGAAGTTGACCGGGACAAATACATTCTTGAGGCGAATGGTTGCGGCTGCGCCTTCTTCGACTATGACAACGACGGTTGGATGGACATCTTCCTGCTCAGCGGCACCAGGCTGAGCGGTGCACCGCCCGGAGCGACCAACAGACTTTACAAGAACAATCGCGACGGTACGTTTACCGATGTAACGAAGCAGGCCGGCCTTGAAGCGGTGGGCTGGGCCAATTCAGTCTCGGTCGGCGACTATAACAATGATGGTTATGAAGACCTGTTTTGCACCTACTTTGGTCAGAACAGGCTTTACCGCAATTTGGGTAATGGGACATTCAAAGATGTCACGAAAGAAGCAGGGCTGATTGAATCCGAGGTTCGGTGGGGAGCTGGATGCTCGTTTGTTGACTACAACCGAGATGGTTACCTGGATCTTTTTGTGTCGAATTATCTTAACTTTGACTTCAATAAAGTTCCTGCTCCCGGAGCCGGTGTGAACTGCAACTTCAAGGGGATACCGATTGAATGCGGACCACGAGGCCTACCGTTCGGACACCATTCTCTGTACCGAAACAATGGCGACGGAACATTTACAGATGTCAGTAAGGAGTCTGGGATTGGGAAGCCATGGGCCAGCTACGGGATGACCGTGGTGGCTGCGGATTTCAATGAAGATGGCTGGCCTGATATCTATGTTGCATCGGACTCAACCCCGAGCCTTTTGTTTATGAATCAGCATGACGGGACGTTTAAGGAAGAAGGAGTTGAGCGTGGCGTTGCTCTCGGAAACGATGGAGGGGAAGAGGCTGGGATGGGGGTTGGGGTGGGTGACTATAACCTGGATGGACACCTTGACATCTTCAAGACGCATTTCTCGGACGATACAGACGTGCTCTACCGTAACGACGGAACGGGTAATTTCGACGATGTGACTGTGCCATCGAAGATTGCAGTGGAAACGCGTTTCGCTAGTTGGGGAGCTGGAATTGTTGATCTCGATAACGATGGTTGGCCCGACATTTTCTTCGTCACGGGAAGCGTTTATCCCAATGTTGGGAAAACCCTTCCTGAGTATCCGAATAAATCCCCACGCATTCTTTTTCGAAACCTGGGAAATGGAACCTTTGAGGAGCTTGCCGACGCTGGTCCTGGCGTAACAACACCTCATTCCAGTCGGGGATGCGCGTTCGGGGATTTCGACAATGATGGGGATATGGACATTCTGATCCTCAACATGAACGAGGCTCCTTCCCTGCTGCGCAATGATCTGCAGACGAAACACCACTGGCTCAAAGTAAAGCTGATCGGAACAAAGTCGAATCGGAGCGCGATTGGTGCTCGGGTTCTGGCCAGGTATTCAGGACACGTGCAGGCGCAGTCGGTGATGAGCCAGTCGAGCTACTATTCGTGCAATGATTCTCGATTGCATTTTGGCCTGGGTGAAGCGATTGCAGCGGACCTGACGATCTATTGGCCAAGTGGTATTGTCGAACAGCATCAAGGGATGAAGTGCGATCAACTGATTACGATTCGAGAGTCACATGGGGTCGTACCCAATATGGGATGGTCGCGTTAGAAGGATCTGAACAAGTTGTGCTGGAAGTTAGCGTGGGTTGTTGTGATCCCGCAGGGAGCGGACCATCGATGGTGCATAACAAATGGGTGCTTCTTTCGATCGCGGGAATGGTCATCGGCACCCAGGCCTTCGCTGCGGGCGGGCAACAGGGCAAGGCTCGCAAGCTGGATCAGGCATCACACGATTCGATTGGATTGATCGAAGCTTCTATTCGGAGCCATGAATACGACGAGGCGCTGGAGAGGAGCAAGACGGCGCTGAAGAGAACTCCGAATGATTTCCGACTTTGGTCTCTCGAAGGGATCGTGTATTCGTTGCAAGGGAGCGATCAGGAAGCGTTAGCGGCGTTTGGCAAGGCACTGCAATTGTCTCCTGATTACACGGTTGCGATGCGTGGTGAAGTGCAGCTGTATTACAAGTCGAGGGACAAGCGCGCGATACCACTTCTCAAGTCGATTTTGAAAATTGATGAGAAGGATGAAACAGCGCACGAGATGCTGGCCGTGCTCGAGGGTAGAAGTGGTGAGTGCGAGGATGCGGTTCAGCACTTCTCGGTCATTCCCGCGGCCATCAACACGCATCCGGAATCGCTGGAAGTCTATGGCAATTGCCTGGTACAGACTGGGCAGGCAGAGAAGGCGGTGCCGATCTTCGAGCGGCTATCCGAGTTGGTTCCGCAAAGCACGTATCCGCGCTATGACCTTGCGGTGGTGTTGGTTGAGACCAAGCAGAATGAAGCAGCGATCAAGGTGCTTGATCCGTTGATTGCAGCGGGACCAGACGACGCGGATGTGCTTAGCCTGGCTTCCGATGCATACGAGGCTGTGGGCAATACTCCAAAGGCGGTTGCACTGCTGCGGCAGGCGATTGTGCTGAGTCCGACGACAGAGAGTTACTACACTTCCTTTGCTGCGCTGTGCCTGGATCATGAGTCTTACCAGGTGGGAATCGATATGATCCATGCTGGTCTGCAGCGCATTCCCGATGATCCCTCGTTGTATCTCTCGCTCGGTCTGTTGTATGCGCAGCTGGCGAAATACGATGAGGCAGAAGCGGCCTTCAGGAATGCAGAACGTCTGGATTCGAAGCAGAGTCTGAGTTCGTATGCGATCGATCTTACGGAGATACAGAAGAATAAATCGGATGAGACAGTGGAGCAGGTTCGCTCGCAGCTGAAGGATCATCCCAAGAGTGCTTTGCTTCACTATCTCCTTGCGAAGCTGATTTTCAGTGAAGGGAATGATTCGGGTAGTGCGTTAGCGGGAGAGGCGTTGCAGTCTGCGCTGGCGGCGGTGAAGTTGAAACCAGACATGACGGAAGCGAGAGATCTGCTGGCGAACATGTATACGATATCGGGTAAATATGGACTGGCAGTGGAGCAATGCCGGCTTGCGCTGAAGACGAACCCGGACGATCAAACAGCTATTTACCACTTGATTGTTGCGTTGCGACATTCCGAGAAGCCGGAAGACCGCGCCGAGGGTGCGGCCCTGGTGAAGAAGCTTGCGATGCTGCAGAAGACGGGTCGTGAGAACGAGACGAACCGGAAGCGATTCAGACTGGTAGAGCCGACATCGACGCCGACATCGACATCGACACAGACGCCTGCTCCGACACCGCAGTGAGATTGCGGCAGCGGTGGTGGTGATGCGGATGGGTTGAGGGCTGTGGCCTCGTTCACGAAGCGCTGCGCCGAAGTTGGCTGGCAGCTGGATCGTGAACGAGGCGCTCGAGCTAGTAGGGAGGGTGCGGGGTGGGCGGAGTTAGAGGAGGAAGTCGTCCTCCTCGTCGTCGTCGTACTCATCATCCTCGTCGTCATCCTCATCCTCGGCTGCTTCGTCGCGGAGGATGGCTGCGAGCAAGAGCTGACTTGTGATCTCGGCTTCGGGGTCTTCATCGGGGGCGATCGTGAGGCCGTCGTCGGAGAGAACGGTTTCGCGGACGATGATGGAGGGTCTGGGCTGGTAGTTGAGGCCGCGGGCGTTGGCGCTGGCGACCTGGAGACCGTAGAGGAGACCAGAGGCGCGCTTGGGGTCGATGCGGTTCTGAGCCATGGCCGTGATGAGCATGGAGAGGGCGAGTTGGATGGATTCGCGATCCTCTAGTGAGGGGAAGTCGAGGACGAGGGGGCCGTGGACTTTGCTGAGGCCGTAGTACTCGGCGAGGAGGGGCTCGTGCTGCATGCGGTCGAGATGGTCTTTGGGGATGGGGTGGAGGGTAGCGGGGATCTGCTCGGGTGGGTTGATGGAGCGGTGGCGACGGTCGGCATCCTGATGGAAGTAGCAGAAGACGTTGTCGCGGAGGGCGGGAGAGCCGCAGCGGGCTCCGTTGGTGTGGATGTGACGGCAGATTTGGGTGGACATGGTGTAGTGCTCCTTAGGTAGCGGGAGGGGGGCACCCCCCTCCCTGTTTTGGTCGATTCTCTGGAATCAACAAGTTACAGACACGTTTTCCCCTAAAATTCAGATTCCAGAGATTTTATGGGTAAAATGCAGAAAACATGAGAGTTAGGTAAAGACCAAGCGCCAGGCGCAGGACCGGAGAGGGTCGACGAGGTATAGATGCCGGCCTGGGGGCGCGATGGGGATGGAGTGGTGTTGCATGATTTCTCCTGAGATTTTTGGGGTTAAAGGGGTAAGGGCTGCAAGTGGCGAGAGTTCCGCCGGCTTGCAGCCCTTAAAGTCAGGTAAGACCTGATTTAATTGTACGCGGTTGGATAGGGTAACTATGCCAACTCTATTTGGCTTATTTTGTTGGAGTTAGGGGGTGAGGGGGCTTGACAAGGTTTTCCACAGATGGAGGGCGGAGTCAGCGGGAGTTGGGTTGAGTTACCAACCGATACTCGGGTACCCAGACGAGACTCTGTAGGGCGTCGATCTGTCTGGTGGCGGGAAACTTCGGCCAGGATGTGGGCTGAAGACAGATGGGCGCATCCCCTTGCGCAGGGGCACAATGGCCAGGTGGAGGGTCTTGACTGCGCCCGATTTCAGGAAGCGCTTGAGGCCGATGGTCCACGGCGTTCCGTCGTAGAAGTTGTCGTCGAGGAGTTTGCCTCTGGAGGAGATTCTGGCGATGTCTCCATCGTTGTTCACCTTGAGGACGAGGTTGTTGAGAGCGATCGTATTGCCGTTGGGAGAGGCGGCGCTCTGACTTTAAACGGTCGATGCAGAAGATGGAATCCGCCCAGCGTGGGAGTGGGTGATTGTTGGGCGCGGGATGTGCTCCGACTTCCGGCGGATTCACGTCGTGCGCTCGTGGTGGTAGGGTGGTCGGCGAAGGAAAAATAGAAAGAAGGAGCTTATGAACATGATCTCGCGGCGTCGGTTTGTGCAGCTTGGAGCGGCAGCGATGGGAACGCGTTTGGCGTGGGCAGGGACAGCGCGGTTGCTGCCGGCACAGTTGCCGCTCGGGCTGCAGCTTTATAGCGTGGGGGCAGAGCTGCAGAAGGATGTGGCGGGGACGCTGCGGCAGGTTCGGGCGATTGGGTATGAACGCGTGGAGACGGCGGGGTTCGGTGGGCTGACGGCGCGGGAGTTTCGCACGCAGCTCGACCGGGCGCAGCTTGTTTGCCCGAGCACGCACCTGCAGATGGGCACGCGGCCGCTGGAACTGCTGTTTGAGGATGCGCACGCGGTGGGGGCGCACTATGTGGTGAGCTCGGGGATGTTTTCGTCGAAGAGCGGGGAACAGACGCTCGATAGCTATCACGCGATGGCGGGGCAGCTCAACGAGATGGGGCGCAAGGCAAAGGCCGCGGGATTGCAGTATGCGTATCACAACCATAACTTCGAGTTTCGCAAGCTGGATGGGGACAAGATTGGGTACGACATGCTGCTGAAGCAGACGGACCCGGGCCTGGTGGATTTCGAGCTGGATTGCGGATGGATGGTCGCGGCAGGGTGCAGCCCGGTTGAGTACTTCCGGCAATATCCTGGGCGCTATGTGATGCTGCATGTGAAGGACTTTGTTGCGACGAAGAAGCCGAGCACATCGCTCGCGGAGGACGAGCGGCCACAGGGTGCGGAGTTGGGGCGCGGACATATTGACTACAAGCCGATCCTGATTGCCGCAGCGAGGGCGGGCATCCATGACTACTACGTGGAGCAGGAGCCACCGTTCCTGGATATGCCGGCGCTGGCGGCGGTGAAGGTTGATTATCAGTATCTGCGTGCGTTGTAGAACGACGTGGGATGTGATCAGGTGGAGCGATGGGATGAGAAGGGCTTTTGAAGTGATGGGCGGAGGGAATACAGCTTATGGATCGACGCGTTTTTCTGCAACGGACGGGTACGGTATTGGCGGCGACGGCGCTGCCGGGGGTTGCCGCTTTCTCCGAAGAAGCTCCAGCAGTTGGACGGGTGGTGCTGCCCATCAACCGGGGTTGGCGATTCCATCCGAGCAAGGTTGCTGGCGCAGAAGCTGCGGAGTTTGACGATTCTGCGTTCGAGCGCGTGGTGGTCCCGCATGCGAACATCATGCTTCCGTGGCACAGCTTTGACGATAAAGACTACGAGTTTATTTCGACCTATCGACGGCGCTTCAAGACCCCTGCGGGGAGCGAGGGGAAACGGGTCTTCGTGGACTTCGAAGGGGTGATGACGGCGTCGAAGGTGTGGATCAACGGCGTGCCGCTGGGCGAGTATAAGGGCGGCTTCACGCCGTTTTCCTTCGAGCTGACTCCGCACCTGCGCAGGGACGGGGACAACGTTCTGACCGTGCAGGTCGACTCGACGGAGAGGAGCGATATTCCTCCGTTCGGGTTTGAGATCGACTATATGACGTTCGGCGGAATCTACCGCGAGGTGTCTCTGCGCGTGGTGCCGGCGTTGTATCTCGACAATCTTTTCGCGCATCCGAAGGACGTGCTGAGCGGAAAGCCGGGGCTCGACGTGGACTGCTTTCTCGCGGGAACGGCGCCTCGTGGAAGCCTGGTGCTGGAGGCTGAGCTGCTCGATGGCGAGCGCTCGCTTGCGAAGATGCGGCGAACGATCAGGGCATCGACGGCGAGTGATCCGAATGCGGCGGATGATCCGGAGACGAGCGCACCTGCGTACCTGAGTATGGAGACGACGAGCGACCCGGCGAAGCAGACGCTGTCGCTTGAAGCAATCGACGGAGTGAAGCTGTGGGACCTCGCGACTCCGAACCTTTACACGGTGCGGGTGCGGCTGCTGCACGAGGGGCGGGTGATGGATGAGGACACGCGACGGATCGGCTTCCGGGAGGCTACGTTCACCGATCACGGGTTCTCGTTGAATGGAAGAATCGTCAAGCTGCGCGGGCTCGATCGTCATCAAACGTTCCCGTTCGCGGGGGCGGCGATGCCTGCGCGCGTGCAGCGCCAGGATGCGAAGATTCTTCGCCACAACCTGCATTGCAACATTGTGCGGACCTCGCATTATCCGCAGTCGCGACACTTTCTGGATTGCTGCGACGAGATTGGACTGCTGGTGCTGGAGGAGATTCCGGGGTGGCAGCATATCGGGCCGGAGCCGTGGAAGCTGATCGCGATCGACAATGTGGGACGCATGGTGAGGAGGGACTGGAACCATCCTTCGATTATTTTGTGGGGCGTGCGGATCAACGAATCGCCCGATGACCACAGCTTTTATACGCGCACGAATGCGCTGGCGCACGCGCTCGACACGACACGGCAGACGGGCGGCATTCGCAACTTCGCTGCGTCGGAGCTGCTGGAGGATGTGTTCACGATTAACGACTTCGGCTTCCCTTTGAGGAAGCCGAACCATCCGCGCTATTTGAATACGGAGTTTGTGGGACACACGTTTCCGACCAAGACGACCGATGATGATGAGCGGCAGCGCGAACATACGCTGCGTCATGCGCGGATTCATAATCAGCTGGCGTCCGACGCGCAGTATGCGGGCGGCATTGGATGGTGCGCGTTCGATTACAACACGCACTCGAATTTTGGTGCGGGTGACCGGATTTGCTACCACGGCGTGACGGATATCTTTCGCGAGCCAAAGCCGGCTGCGGGGTTCTACAAGTCCCAGTGCGAGCCGTCGGAGGAGATCGTGCTGGAACCGGCTTTCCATTGGGCGAACAGCGATGAATCGACTTACTTCACCAAGGCCGTGGTGTGTTCGAACTGCGACCACCTGAAGTTTTATCAACGGAGCAACAGCGTGGAGACGAATCCGTGGGAGCTGATTGCAGAGCTCGATCCGGACCGCGAAGAGTTCCAGTATCTGAAGTACGGGCCGTTCATTCTGGACCGAAACAAATTGAAGGGGGAGCACCGGCATACGTGGGGAGATCTTCGCATCGATGGGTATCTTGAGGGCAAGCTGGTGGTGTCGAAGAAGCTGTCTGGACTGGGCGTGGATCAGAAGTTTGCGCTGGTCGCAGACGATGCGGGGCTGCAGGCCGACGGTGCGGATACTACACGCGTGGTGATGCGCGTGACCGACGAGTTCGGAGCTATGCGAACGTATGCCAACGATCCGATTGTGTTCAAGCTTGAGGGCCCTGCTGTGCTGATCGGCGACAATCCTTTTGCGCTGATTGGAGGGACGGGTGCAGTATGGATTCGGGCGAAAGAGCAGGCTGGCAGCGTGAGGTTGACGGCAACGCATCCGCGGCTTGGCTCGCAGACGGTGGAGCTTAATCTCACCGCAGTTCCAGAGGAGAGAGTGTAGGAGACCATGGAGAAATTGATGGGCTACGATATTGGGCGTCTACTACGGAGGGGTGCGGGTTCCCTGCTTGCGGTTGCCGCGCTGCTGCTGCCGGGGACGGCGTTTGCGCAACAGCGGCCGGCGATTACGGGCATCTCGCATGTGACGCTGTATGCGGACAATATCGCGGCGTCACGGCAGTTTTATAGTGGGCTGCTGGGCTGGCAGGCTGTGCCTGCGGACGGTTCGGAGCCGGACATTCGGTTCTATCCGAACCATGCACAGTATGTGGAGTTGCTGGCTCCGCCGGTGCGGGGACAGATGCATCGGTTGGATGTGGTGGGATTTGCGACGAGCGATGCCGAGGGGCTGCGGAAGCTTCTTGCGAGCAAGGGGGTTGCGGTTCCAGCATCGGTGACGATGGAGGCCGATGGCAGCCGCAGCTTCCTGGTGCATGATCCCGAGGGCAATCCGGTTGAGTTCACGCAGATGGGACGGACCCTGCCATCGCCTTCGGCGGCAGAGCTGGCGCGACGCCTGAGCACGCACATCATGCACGCGGGGTATGTTGTACACGATCGTGCAGCGCTCGACCGCTTCTATAAGGACGCGCTGGGGTTTCATCTGTACTGGCAGGGCGGCGCGAAGGCGGGCGATGTGGACTGGGTGATGATGCAGGTCCCGAATGGGACGGACTGGATCGAGTACATGCTCAACCTGCCCGCGGAACCTACTCGGGGGCAACTCGGGAGCGCGGACCATATGGCTCCTGGCGTGGTGAGTGTGGCGGAGTTGCAGAAGCGGCTGGAACAGCGTGGATGGGAGCCGCCCGCGGGGAAAGATCCGAAGGTGTTGGGAGTCGATGGCAAACTGCAGCTTGACCTTCACGATCCGGATGGAACGCGGATCGAGTTCATGGAGTTCAAGCCGGTCAAGGCTCCCTGCTGCTCGGCCTATACGGGCAAGCAGCCTGAGCAAACAGACGGATGGTGAGCGGGACACTGCTATACCCGAGGGCTTTCGCATGAAACTTGGATTGTTTACCGCTGTATTCAATGGGCAGTCGCTGGAGGCGGCACTCGCGTCGGTTCGGCAATGGCCACAGATTTCGATGGTAGAACTCGGCACCGGAGGATGGGCGGGAGGCGGGCATCTGGACCTCGCCACGCTGCTGGGGAATCGAGAGCGAATCTCAGCGTATCGACGTCAGCTGGCCGATGCAGGGTTAGGCATCAGTGCGCTTTCCTGTCACGGGAATGCAGTGCATCCGGATCCGGCGATTGCGGAGCGGGATGACCGGCTGTTTCGACAAACGGTTGAGCTGGCGGAGCAGATGGAGGTTCCCGTGGTGGTGACGTTCTCTGGTTGCCCGGGAGGCTCGCCGGTGGATCGGACGCCGAACTGGATCACGGCGGCGTGGCCCCCTGAGTATGGAAAGGCGCTGCGCTGGCAGTGGGAAGAACGCCTGATTCCTTACTGGAGCGAGGCTGCGGGGTTTGCCTCGGCGCATGGGGTGAAGGTCGCGCTGGAGGCGCATCCGGGGTTCGCGGTCTACAACGTGGAGACGATGCTGCGGCTGCGTGCGGAGGCCGGGCCTGCGCTCGGGATCAACCTCGACCCAAGCCATCTGTGGTGGCAGGGGATGGATATTCCGACGGCGATTGCGGCTTTGGCTGACGCGATCCATTACGTCCATGCGAAGGATGTTGCGCTGCATCCGGCAAACATCGCGCGCAATGGTGTGCTCGATACCAAGAGTTTTACGCGGATGGCGGAACGGTCGTGGTTGTTTCGCTCGGTGGGTTGGGGCCACTCGGAATTGGAGTGGAAGGTGATCGTGTCGGCGCTGCGGCTGGTGGGCTACGACTACGTGCTTTCGATTGAGCACGAGGATGCGCTGGCGTCGATCCATGAGGGACTGGATTCGGCGGTGGGCATGCTGTCGAGGGTGCTGCTGCGCGAGGCTCCGGCAGAAGCCTGGTGGGCCTGATTGATTCGGGGCTGAAGACTTTGCCTGGAGCTACGGTGCGACTTCGATGGGCATCGCCTGAAAGCCTTCGTCGATCAGGTCTGTCGAGGTCTCGGAGTCTTTGAAGGTGAGGATGAAGAGTATGAGAACGAGACCGGAGGCGGCTGCTGAAAACATCCACACGGCATGCCAGTTATGCGAGACCGAAAGGCCGGTGTTGTGCATGGTGTCGTGCGCCTGGATCGTGTAGTGCTCGACCACGGCTCCGGAAAGCCACGAGCCGAGGAACATTCCCGCGCCATAGGTGATGAACGTGATGAGCCCCTGGGCGGCTGCACGGAGGGCCTGGGGCGCCTTGCGATCGATGAAGATCTGGCCGGTGACAAAGAAGAAGTCGTAGCAGATACCGTGCAGAAGGATGCCTCCCCAGAGCATCCACATGCGGTCGCCGGTGCCACCGTAGGCGAAGAGGATGTAGCGTACGGTCCATGCCAGCATGCCAGCTACGAGCATGTACTTGACGCCGAGGCGGCGAAAGAACCAGGGAATGAGGAGCATGCAGAAGAGCTCGGAGAACTGGCCACCGGTCATTTTGCCGGCGGCATTCACGACACCCTTTTCGTTGAGAAAAAGATTCGTGAACGCGTAGTAGAACTGCAGCGGAATACAGATCAGGAAGGACGCGATGGCGAAGACGGCCATCGATCTCTCGCACAGCAAACCTACGGCTTCGCGGGGAAAGATGGAGCCGAGGGTGAAGCGTTCCTCGCGGGCTAGCGGCGGCGTGGAGGGCAGCGTCAGGCAGTAGAACGCCATCAACAAGGAGGCTCCGGCGGCAAGCTGCACAGGGTAATGCGTCTTCTCCCAGGCGAGGGTTCCCACTAACAATCCGGCGACGATCCAGCCCGCGGTTCCGAGTACGCGGATGGGACCGAACTCGACTTTCGCATCGCGCATCTGGCGAAACGCGAGGGAGTTGGTGAGGGCCAGCGTGGGCATGAAAGCCAAGCAGTAGAGGAGGACGAAGACGTAGAGTGAACCGAAGCTTGTCTGTCGCGAAACGAGGAAGAGCAACACCGCGCCGAGCCCGTGCAGGATCGCGAGCACCTTCTCTGTGGCGAAGAGCTTGTCGGCGATGAGGCCGACGAAGAAGGGAGCGATCATGGCACCGACGGCCGTGGCTCCAGCGGCGATTCCGATCTGGCTGCCGCTGAAGTGGAGGGACTCGGCGAGCCAGGTGCCGAGGGTGACGTACCACGCACCCCAGATGAAGTATTCCAGAAACATCATGCTGCTGAGGCGAACCCTCATGGACAACGTCATGCAGACTCCTTCGCTTCCTGCGCTGGATCGACGTGAACCCAGACGCCACCTCGGTCGTGGCTTTCGAGCATGCGGTCGATGAGGTTGACGGTTCGCGATGCCTGCGCAAAGTTGCAGACTGTTTCCGGTTGGGCGCCGGGCTTGCCGCCGTCGCGAACCCATTCATAGATGTCGGCGATGACGTTGGTGAATGCGCTTGCCCAGCCCTCCTGATGGCCTGCGGGAAGATGGGCGTAGCGGCTTGCTTCGGGCAGCATGAGCGAGGGGTCCTTCACTAGCACGCGATTGGGCTGGTCGTGACTGCCAAGCCAGAGCTCGTTTTGGCGCTCCTGGTTCCAGAGCAAAGAGCCAGTGCGGCCGCTTACCTCCAGTTGGAGATCATTCTTGTGGCCGGGCATCACCTGGCCTGCGGTGAGGCTGCCTCGCGCACCGTTGCTCCAGCGCAGAAGGACCGTGGCGAGGTCTTCGCCTGAGACTGCAACGGGGCTTCCCTGCTGTGCGCTTTTGGCGAAGGCCTCGGCTGAACCGCCGGTGGTGTAGCGGGTGGGGACGGCGGTGGTGAGGTCTGCGAGTACCGACGTAATGCGAGCGCCGGTGACGTGCTCGGCGAGGTCGCACCAGTGCGAGCCGATGTCGGCGAGTGCGGAGCTGCGACCCCCTTTGGCTGGATCGGAACGCCAGGAGTACACATGGTCATCGGTCATCCAGTCCTGCACGTAGTGGCCGTGAATGAAGACGGGACGGCCGATGGCTTGCTCTCGCAGCATGGCTCGCATCTGCTGCACGAGTGGATTGCCGCGGTAGTTGAAGGTGACCGCGTTGACGACGCCAGCTTTGGCAGCGGCGGCGCAGAGAAGACGGCACTCGGCGGCGTTGAGAGCCAGGGGCTTGTCCGAGATGACGTGCTTGCCTGCCGCGAGAACAGCCAGGCTGACGGGCAGATGAAGATGGTTGGGCGTGGTGTTGTGGACTACGTCGATGTCCGGATCGGCGATGAGGTCTTCCCAGCTGGCATAGGCGCGATCGACACCGTACTGCTCTGCTTTGCGCTCCGCAGATGCGAGACTCGACCCGGCGATTGCGATCACATCGACATAGCCAAGACGACGGACAGCCTCGATGTGTTGCGTCGCGATAAAGCCGGGCCCTACCAGGCCCATGCCGATACGTTTACGTCGGGTCATCGGTTGCTCCACGAACAGGGGTCGCGCGAAGATAACATGGGCGGGCCCTGCTTTCTTTTGGAATTGCCAGCGCTGCTTGTGGAGATCACCGCACACACTGCTGCCGTCGACGACGTGCTTGCGTTGCAGACGCGGGGTAGATCTTCCTGCTAGAGGAGCTTATCAGCCTTCCTGTCGAGGGCGCAGCAGGAGGGAGGCGTTCGGTGGGGATTCAGGGCTTGGCAAAGAACGGGCAAAGGCGTCTATGATGGCAGCCAACGAAAGTCTGCCGAGATGAGGACATTGTGTACAAGTTGAATCGCAGAAATTTTCTGAAGGTGGCGGGAACAGTAACCGCCGAGACGCTGGTCGCAACAAGGATGCACGCGCTGACAGCGGTTCAAGGCGAACCATCCAGGCCCGTGGGAGCCAACGATCAAATTCAATTTGCGCTGATCGGCGCCGGGATCCAGGGGCAGGGGGATACCAAGATTGCGGTGCAGGTTCCGGGCGTAAAGCTGGTTGCGGTGGCGGACTGCTACGACGGCCGGCTGGAACACGCGAAGGAACTGTGGGGCGACGACATCTTTACGACGCGCGATTACGGTGAGATTCTTGCTCGCAAAGATATCGACGCCGTGATCATCGCCACACCCGATCATTGGCATAAGCGGGCAGCCATCGATGCGATGAAGGCCGGCAAAGACGTGTATTGCGAAAAGCCGATGATCCATCTTTATGCGGATGGGCCGGAGATCATCGAGGCGGCTCGCAGCACCAACCGGATCATCCAGATCGGGAGCCAGCGGGTGAGCTCGATTGTGTATGTGAAGGCGAAGGAGCTGCTGGAGTCGGGTGCGATCGGCAAGCTCAACATGGTGACGGCGCGTTGGGATCGCAACTCGGCAATGGGTGCGTGGGAGTATACGATTCCGCTCGATGCGTCGACTGAAACGTGCGACTGGCCGCGGTTTGAAGGCTCGGCGGCGAAGATGCCCTTCGATGCCGAACGCTTCTTCCAATGGCGCAAATGGAAGGCCTATGGGAGTGGCGTTGCGGGCGATCTCTTTGTCCATCTTTTCAGCGGAACCCACTTCATCACCGGAACCCATGGGCCAACGCGGGCGATGGCTACGGGCGGGTTGCGGTTCTGGAAGGATGGCCGTGATGTGCCGGATGTGATGCTTGGCCTGTTCAACTATCGCGAGGGCTTCAATCTGAGCCTGCATGTGAACTTTGTCGACGGCGGCGAGGAGAGCGAAGGCCTGATCTTTACCGGGTCGGAAGGCACGATGGAGATTGCCGGCAACACGGTCAGCGTCAGCCGCGTCCCTCGTCCAAAGGAACCGGGCTTTACGACCAGCACCTTCACCGAGGCGATGCAGAAGCGCCTTCTCGCAGCGTACGAGGAGAAATATCCGGTGCCGCACCCGTTGGGACCACCCCCTGTCGGATCTGAAAAATATGTGGCTCCCGCTGGATACATCGACAGCTATGACCACTTGAAGAATTTCTTCGCATCCGTTCGCAGTCGAAAGCCTGTAGTGGAAGATGCCGTGTTCGGCTTCCGCGCCGCTGGAGCTGCGCTGCTCAGCAACCTGAGCTACGAACGCGGCACCGAGGTGAATTGGGATCCGGATGCAATGAAGCTCTTGTAGAAGCGGTCACGGCTAATACAAGCTGCGACAACCGGATGGCTTTGCAGCGCAAACTTAACCTAGTACCGGAGCAGGAACTTGATCAGCAAAATAAGATTCACAGCTCTCATCGTCGCGACGATCTTTGCATCGTCGAGCTGGATTGCAGGCGCGCAAAGTACGCGCAAGACAACCCCCGGCAACGGACCGTTCGGTGTTCCGCAAGTGACCTTCCGAGTGCATCGGCTGGGCACGGATCATGCTGAAGGCATTACCACCATCGATATGAATGGCGATGGACGGCCGGACCTGGTGAGCGGTGCTTACTGGTATGAGAATCCGGGGCCGGCTGGCGGGGAGTGGGTGCGTCATCAGTTTCGCACCGTCGGCATCCTGGGAGAGTTCGTCTCCGATTGCGGCGAGTGGGCCTATGACGTGAACCACGATGGTGCTCCGGATGTGGTCACGACCGGGTGGATGCTGAATGGCCTGTGGTGGTATGAGAATCCGAAGAAGCCGGGAGTGATGTGGAAGCGGCACTTCATCACCGACAGCTACGATACGGAAGGTGGAGCGACGGGCGACATCAACGGAGACGGCAAGCCCGATCTCGCGCTCGCGCATTACAACCACTCCGGCATTATCTGGGTGGACTTTTCGGGACCCACTCCGAAGGTGCATCACGTGGGCGGGAAGGAGCAGGACGGCCACGGTATCGGCATCGCGGATGTGGATGGCGATGGGAAGGCCGACATCCTTACGCCGTATGGGTGGTTCAAGAATATCGACGCCGAGCATGATGAATGGGAGTGGCATGGTGATTGGCAGTTGGACGACGCCGGATTTCCGATCATCGGGTACGACGTCAACAACGATGGGAAGATGGACATCATTTACGGCCAGGGTCACAGCTATGGGCTGTACTGGCTGGAGCAGCAGGTTTCGGGGGCCAGCCGTCATTGGGTCAAGCACATTATCGACGAATCGTACTCGCAGATCCATGCGCTGAAGCTGGTGGATATTGACGGAGATGGCGTCCCTGAATTGATCACGGGCAAACGCTACCGGGGCCACTCCGGCAACGATCCAGGTTCGTATGATCCGCTGGTGGTGTACTACTACAAGATCGATCGCAAGACCGGGCAGTTCACGCGGTATCCCATCTCGGTGAACGGGACTGCTGGGGCGGGTACGCAGTTTGTCGTGGAAGATCTGGATGGAGACGGGGATGTGGATCTTGCTACAGCGGGAAAAACAGGCGTGCACTTCTTCGAGAATCTGAAGATCGATCGCGTGCCGAAAGCGACTCGAGAAAACGACTTGCTGCTCGACACGAAATGGCCCTTCGCTGGTGAAGGCGTCGTGGTGAAGCAGGAGGACGGGCCTGCTCCCCGCTAGCCGGCTACTCAACATGGAAGATCACCTCGACCATCGCGGGAGCGATCGTGGAGGTGGCGGCTATTGCGACGACTCGTCGGGGAGGAGCTTGGCTTCGCGCATGTCCTGGCGCATGGATCTGCGTTTGATGAGCAGGAAAAATACCGGGACAAGGATCAGGACGTGGATGGTGGATGTGACCATTCCTCCCACGATTGGAGCGGCGATGGGCTTCATGACATCGGAGCCGATGCCGGTCTCCCAGAGGATGGGCGCAAGGCTTAGGATGACGGCGGTGACGGTCATGAGCTTGGGGCGCAGACGCTGCACGGCTCCCTTGATGACGGCTTGGACGAGATCGGCTTCCGTCATCGGCGTGCCTTCGGCGACGCGCTCCTGGTAGGCCTCGTGGAGATAGACCACCATGACTATGCCTGTCTCGACCGCGATGCCGAACAGCGCGATGTAGCCGACCCACACGGCTACGCTGAAGTTGTAGCCGAGGATCCACTGGAGCAGCAGGCCGCCGGACATGGCGTACAGCGTGGGGAAGATGAGCACGGCGGCTTCGATGACTGATTTGAAGACGAGGTAGAGCAGAAGGAAGATGACGAAGAAGACTACGGGCAGAATCATCTCCAGGCGTTGTTTAGCGCGCAGCTCGAATTCGTACTCTCCGGCCCAGCGCCAGGTGTAGCCAGCGGGAAGCACCAGTTTTTGTTGCAGCAGTTTCTGAGCGCTGTTCACGAAGCCACCGTAATTGTTGGTCTTGAGATTGAGATAGACGTAGCCGGTTAGAGCTCCGTCCTCGTCACGGATCATGGAGGGGCCGCGCGAAAAAGAGACGCGGGCGACTTCGCTGATGGGGATTTGTTCGCCGGAGGGGGTGGGGATGAGGGCCTGCGATAGGGCGGCAGGGTTGTCACGGAAGTCGCGCTGGTAGCGGACGGCGATGGGAAAGCGCTCGCGGCCTTCCACGTTCTCGGCGATGTCCGCACCACCGATCTCGGAGGTGACTACTCGCTGCACGTCGGCCACGGTGAGGCCGTAGCGGGCGGCTTCGATGCGGTTCACCTCTACGTTGAGATAGAAGCCCTGGGCGACGCGCTCGGCGTAGATGGAATCCGCCTGAGGCATGCCGGAGAGAATCTGCTGCATCTGTGATCCGATCTGCTCGATGTGGGCGAGATCCGGACCTTGAATCTTGATGCCGACGGCAGTCTTGATCCCGGTGAGCTCCATGTCGAGCCGGTTCTGGACGGGCATGGTCCAGCTGTTGGTGAGGCCGGGAAACTGCAGCTTCTGGTCCATCTCGGTAATGAGCTTTTCGTAGGTCATGCCGGCGCGCCATTGACCGCGGGGCTTCAGCATGATGGTGGTGTCGTACATGTCGAGCGGTGCGTTATCTGTAGCGCTATCGGAACGGCCCACCGTACCGAAGACGGTCGAGACCTCGGGGAAAGTGCGGATGATGCGGTCCTGCTCCTGCATGAGCGAGGCTGCCTGCGTAATCGAGATACCCGGCAGAGCGTTCGGCATGTAGAGAGCAGAGCCTTCGTACAACGCGGGCATGAATTGACTGCCGAGACGGAAGTAGAGAGGGATGGTGACGGCCAGGAAGATCAGGTTGAGCGCGATCACGATCTTCCAGTGCTTCAGGCACCAGCGCAGCACGGGAAGATAGATGGCCTGCGTGAAACGGGCGGCGGGGTTGGCGGACTCCGGGCGCAGCTTTCCGCGCAGGCAGAACGGCATGAGCGCCGGGACCAGGGTGATCGAGAGCAGCGACGCGAACATCAGCGCCAGCGTCTTGGTCCAGGCCAGCGGACGGAACATGCGGCCTTCCTGCGCTTCCAGCAGAAACACCGGAAGAAACGATACGACGATGATGATCAGCGAGTAGAAGAGCGCGGGGCCGACCTGCTGCGCGGAGCGAATGAGGATGTTTCGTCGCTCCTCATTATCCGGAACATCGGTTCGCTCGGCCAGGTTGCGGTATCCGTTCTCCACCATGACAATCGCGGCATCGATGAGCACACCTACGGCCAGGGCGAGGCCGCCGAGCGACATGATGTTGGAGCTGACGTGCAGGAAGTACATGGGAATGAACGCGGCAAGAACGGCGATGGGCAGCGTGAGGATGGGCACCAGCGCGGAGCGGAAGTGGAAGAGAAAGATGATGCTGACAAAGCTGACGATGAGCGCTTCGGCGAAGAGGTCTCGCTTGAGGGTGTGGATCGACTGGTCGATCAACCAGGAGCGGTCGTAAGCGGTTACGATCTCGACGCCGGGGGGGAGCGAGGGCGCGATTTCTTTGAACTTTGCTTTGACACCATTGATCACGTTGAGGGCATTCATGCCATAGCGCATGACCACGATGCCGCCCACGGTTTCGCCTTCTCCCTGCCAGTCGGCCGCTCCTCGGCGTACGTCCGGGCCGAAGGAGACCGTGCCCAGATTGCGGATCAATACGGGCGTGCCATTCTTCGTGGCGACAGGAACATTTTCGAGATCGGAGAGATTGTGCAGATAGCCGAGGCCGCGGATCATGTACTCGGCGCCATTCATGTCGAGGACGTCGCCACCGACTTCGTTGGTGCTTTGCCGCACGCGGTCGATGACGGTCGCAGCGGAGATGCCGTAGGAGAAGAGTTTTTTGGGATCGAGGTTGACTTGATATTGGCGAACGAAGCCGCCAATGCTGGCTACTTCGGCCACGCCGGGAACGGTTTCGAGCTGATAACGGAGGTACCAGTCCTGCAGAGCGCGCAGGTCGGCGAGGCTCCGGGTGTGGGTGCGGTCGACGATGGCGTACTCGTAAACCCAGCCCGCACCCGTCGCATCGGGGCCGATGGCGGGATGCACGTTCGCTGGTAGACTGCCGGCGATCTGCTGCAGATACTCGGTGACGCGCGAGCGCGCCCAGTAGAGGTCCGTGCCATCCTGAAAGACGACGAAGACGTAGGAGTCGCCGAACATGGTTTGGGCGCGGACACTCTTCACGTGGGGCGCGGAGAGCAGCGACGTCACGATCGGATAGGTGACCTGGTCTTCGATCACGTTGGGTGGTTCGCCGGCCCACGGAGTGTGGATGATGACCTGCACGTCGCTGATGTCGGGGAGAGCGTCGAGGGGCACGCGACGCATGCACCACATGCCCGCGATGACCAGAAGAATAGCTCCCGTAAACACGAGGAATGGATTGCGGGCGCACGATGCAATGATTTTCGAGATCATTACATCCCCCCCGCTGCGTCAACGCTCAATTGCTTCGTAGCGATGGTCTGGCCGCCGCGCTGAGCGGTTACGGTTGCTGCCCAGGTGCCGCCGGACTGGAGCTGCACCGAGCCTTCGTAGTCGCCGTTGCCTTTGTCGGTCAGGGTGGCCGATGCGTGCTTTGCTGCCATCCCCATCGCGGGCATCGCCGGGATGAAGAGAACCACGCTCACCTGTGCACCCGTCACCGGCTTGCCATCGGTGCCGGTCAATTTCACTCGCAGAGTATTTGCGCCCTTGCGCGGCGGAGACGGCTGCGTGCTCAGGTCGATCTGCACCTGCGCTGCTGCCGCGCTGCTCGTTCCCGCGGCTGGTTGCGGCAGCGGTGCAAATGCTCCCATGACCGCCTGCAGCTGGGCCTCCGAGTCGACCAGGAAGTTGGCAGAATTCACCACCCGATCTCCCGCCTTGAGCCCGCCGAGAACAATGACCGAATCGTCGAGCTGTAAGCCGAGCTGGACGACGCGCGGCTCCAGAACTCCGTTGCCGTGGTCGATAAAGGCGATCGCCTGCGAGCCCGACTGCAGGACGGCGGAAGACGGAATCACGACTTGCTTCCCGAGCGGAACCGAGATCGCGACGTTCACATACATCCCCGGCTTGAGCACGACGCCGGGGTTGCGAAATACGAGACGCACGCGCACGGTGCGCGTCGTCGGATCTACCTCGGGCAGGATCTGGTCGATGCGGCCGTTGAAGTGGCGGCCGGGATACGCGTCCACCGTGACCTGTGCTGCGTCACCTGGCTTGAGGCGGCCTACGTCGTCCTGAAACACGTTGGCGTAGACCCAGACGGTGGAGAGGTCGGCGATCGTGTACAGCTTGGTGTCAGGCTGCACGTAGGCATTGGGCAGGGCGGTACGGTCGATGATGTAGCCGGAGGCCGGCGAGGTGATTGCGATGTCGTGCTGGACCTTGCCGCTCTGCTCGAGGTCGGTGATTGTTTGCGAGGGAACGCCAAATTGCCGCAAGCGCTCTTCGGCAGCGCGCATCAGCCAGCCGCTTTCCTGCGTGGCCATGTCCTGCGCGTTCGGCGCGAAAGTCTTCTGATTCTGGCGCGCCAGAAGATATTCCTGCTCGCTGCTTACAAGGTCGGGACTGTAGATGGTGAAGAGCCGCTCACCTTTTCGCACGTACTGGTAGGTTGCATTCACGAAGACGTTTTGAATCCAGCCGGGGAAGCGGGTCTGCACATAGGACAACCGCTCTTCGTCCATGTTTACGTTGCCGGGAACGGTGAGGGTGTCGTTGACAGCCTTGCGCTGCACCGTTGTGGTGGTCACGCCGATTTCCTGCAGGCGTTGCGGCGACAACTGCACGGTTGCCAGCGCGGGTTCGGCTGCTGCCGGAGCACCGTCGGCTTGCGGCATGGGATTGGAGCCAACATTCGGACCGCGCGCGACGACGGGATCCTGTGAGGATGCCGCTGCCGGAGCTGTGTTGCCTCGGTGGAGCAGCGCAAACGCAAGCGCTGCCGCGAGCAAAATGCTCGTGGCTCCAGCAACCGCCAAGGAAATTTGATACGTGCGGGTCTTCATGGTTTCACCTCGGCTGCGGGAAGGTTGGAAGGATTGAGAGGGGTGCCGGTGGCGAGTTCGAGATCCGCCAGGCGCGTGTCAAAGTTGGCGACTGCATCGATCCATGAGAGATCAACATTGATGACCGTCATCTGGCTGTCGAGCAGGTTCAGGAGATTCGTCTTGTTGTTCTCGTAGGCGATCACGCTCGACTGCAGCGTGGCTTCCGCCTGGGGACTTAACTGATCGTGGTACATGTGCGCGAGTTGTTGTGCGGCTTGCGCCTCGATGAGCGCTTCCTGAATCTGACCGAAGGCAACATTGCGCAGAGCCGAGAGTTCGGCGTCCTGCTCGGTGGTGCGCACGGTCGCTTCCGCAATCTCCGCGTTGTGTTTGCGGCGATTGAGCCACGGCAGATTCATCGAGCCTTCGACCATGTAGTTGTTGCGCATAGCGGAGCTGGACGGCATCAGCATGTACCCCCCCGAGACCGTGAAGTCGGGAGTGAAGGCCTTTTTGGCCAGCGCCTGCTCGGTGTGACTTTGCACGGCGGCCTGCTCGACCGCCATTAGATCCGGTCGCGATTTAAGGGCCATGGTGTCGAGTGACCGAGCCTCTGGCAGAGCATCCATCACCGCAAACTCCCCGGTAACGCGCACCGGCGTGTCGGGATCGCGACCCAGCAGCGTATTGAGCCTTGCCTGCGCCAGAGCGGCGTCGTGGTCGAAGCGGATCATGTGTTCTGCCAGCGACGTGAGCGCCACCTGCGCCTTCAACATGTCCTGCTGAGGGACTTTGCCGACGGTGTACTGAATGCGCGCTGCCTCAATTGCCTGGCGCGCAATCCCCACATGCTGATGGTGAATCTGCATCTCGTTTTGAGCCAGCAACAGGTCGTCGAAGGCCTTGTGCACGCGCACCCGAACCTCCAGTCGCACCTCGTCCAGCTGCGCTTTGGCGACGTCCACATCCGACTCTGCGACGCTGGTTCGCAGCGCCCGTTTCCCTGCTCCCGGAAAGGTCTGGCTGATGCTGAACATGTTCTGGGCGTCGTTCAAATTCCACGGCTGCTGCAGGGGGATTCCCCATCCTCGATACATTGCCGTCGGATCGTCGAGCGCGCCGGCCACCGGTACATGCGCCTGGGCAACGGCCACGCGCCGCGCCGCCACGGCGATCTCCGGGCTTCGGGCCAGGGCAAGCCGTTCTACATCGTCCAGCGTGAGGGCCGGTGCGGTCGCCTCCGCAGGGGAGGCGTCGGAAAACAATCCAGTAAAGCCCGCGAGGCTATCAGCGGCAACAGGGGTCTGCGCGCGGCAAACACCGGCAGAGACTGCGGACGCAGCAAGACATATCAAACAGACAAAGGCTTTCATCGCTCCCTCCAACGGAGACACAGCATGCGGGCCGTTCGAGCGATCTCTCCGCGCATAGGAACGCGGGGACGCACGAGGGCCAAGGTTCAGCCAGCGAAGGAAGGAATTTTAGATTCGAAGTACGAAGATGCCGCCCGGAGGGAACTTCGGCGGCTGGGTTTCGGAAGCATCACGCCCATCGTGACCGCGCGTGACAAACGCAGCCAGGCTGCTCGTATAGGGAACAATCGCCGGCTGCTGTGAGTGGTCAAGAGAAAACGGAGGAGCCGGAGTGAGGGCGGGGATTGTTCCGCGGATTTGGCAGCAGGAGGGATGCATGCTGATGCCGCGCGTCATTCCGGTTTGCGACATGCCAGCTTGTGCCATATCGCCACAGCAGGCGGGCGGGGAGCTGGTTTGCATCGTGAGCACACAAGCGGAGGCCGGCATCGCAGTCCATAAGACCGCAACGGCCAGCATCAGCAACGCGATTTTTCTACCCCAACTCACGCTAGTAGTATCCCAAGTTCATCTATAAATATCCACTCTTACGTCTCGGCTGTGTGTGCTCCGGGTCACATCAACGGAACATTTGTAACGCAACGGCTGGCGATGGACGTCTTCGATGTCTCCAGTTCTGAGACGTCTGGGTGCGGCAAAACAGGCCTTGGGAGTGTATGCGCCACTGGACTTCGGGGATTGTTCGCTCCGGTGACAGGTGTCACAGCCAACCGTTGTTACAAGGGACAAGAATCGCGCTGCTGATCGTTTCAGCACATCTTCACTGGAAAAGGTACTCAAATGGCTACCGCAATACTAATTCAAGACGCAGTCTTCGAGGAGGCCATCGCCTCCATCCGTAAAAATGGCGTTCGCGCCCGATACGACAACTTCATTGGCGGCAAATTTGTAGCTCCGCTCAAAGGCAAGTACTTTGCCGACCACAGCCCGATCAACGGCGCATTGCTCGCGGAGTTCGCCAAGTCCACCGCAGAGGATGTAGAACTCGCGCTCGACGCGGCCCACGCTGCGAAAGATGGGTGGGCCAGCCTCTCGTCCACCCAACGCTCGGCCATCCTTAACCAGATCGCCGATCGCATGGAAGAGAACCTCGAACTTCTCGCCAAGGCCGAAACCCTGGACAACGGCAAGCCGATCCGCGAGACCATGAACGCCGACGTCCCGCTATCCATCGATCATTTCCGCTACTTCGCCAGCTGCATTCGCGCTGAAGAGGGCACTGCCGGCGAGATCGACAAGGACACCGTCGCCTATCACTTCAAAGAGCCCATGGGCGTGGTCGGCCAGATCATTCCGTGGAACTCTCCCCTGTTGATGGCCGCCTGGAAGATCGCGCCAGCCATCGCCGCGGGTAACTGCACGGTGATCAAGCCGGCATCGAACACCCCGCTGAGCCTGATGACCCTGATGTCGCTCATCGGCGACATCGTTCCCGCAGGCGTCATCAATGTTGTGACCGGCCCGGGTGGCGAGATCGGCAAGGCACTCGCCGGCAATCCGCGCATCGCCAAGATCTCCTTCACCGGAGAGACCACCACTGGCCGCCTGATCATGCAGTACGCGTCCGAGCCAATCATTCCGCAGACCCTGGAGCTGGGTGGCAAATCGCCTAACATCTTCATGGCCGACGTCATGGACAAAGACGATGACTTCCTGGACAAGGCACTCGAAGGCTTTGCGCTCTTTGCCTTCAACAAGGGCGAGGTTTGCACGTGCCCGTCGCGCGCCCTCGTGCATGAGTCTATCTTCGATGAGTTCGTCAAACGTGCCGTAGCTCGGGTGGCGAAGATCAAGGTCGGCAACCCGCTTGACCCCACCACCCAGATGGGACCCCAGGCCTCGAAGTCCCAGCAGGACAAGATCCTCGAATACATCGCGATCGGTAAAGCGGAAGGCGCGAAGTGCCTCACCGGCGGTGAGCAGGTTCACCTCGGCGGCGATCTCGAGAACGGCTTCTATATTCAACCCACCGTCTTCGTCGGTCACAACAAGATGCGCATCTTCCAGGAAGAGATCTTTGGACCAGTCCTCTCGGTAACGAAGTTCAGCACCATCGAAGAAGCGCTCGAGATCGCAAACGATACCCCCTACGGTCTTGGCTCGGGCGTCTGGTCGCGTAATGGCACCGACGCCTATCGTATCGGCCGCGGCATCAAGGCCGGTCGCTGCTGGACCAACTGCTATCACCTCTATCCCGCGGGCGCAGCGTTCGGTGGGTATAAGGAGTCGGGCTTCGGCCGCGAGACCCACAAGATGATTCTCGATCACTATCGCCAGACCAAGAACCTGCTGGTGAGCTACAGCCCCAAGGCCCTCGGCCTGTTCTAGAAAGTCAACCAGCGAAGCCTGCGGACAGCCGATTCGGCGTCCGCAAGCGCGCCAGGCATCGCAGCGATTCTTGCCCTCTCCGGCAGAATCCACAACGCATCACGAAAGGAAATTGAAATGGCAAAGACTATGAAGGCGGCAGTCGTTCGTGAATTCGGCAAGCCCCTCGTCATCCAGGAGATGGTGATTCCGGAGCCGGGCCCAGAAGAAATTCAGATCAAAGTGGAAGCTTGCGGCGTATGTCATACCGACCTGCACGCTGCAGAGGGCGACTGGCCCATTAAGCCGACACCGCCGTTCATCCCCGGCCACGAAGGCGTTGGTTTCGTCTCCGGCGTTGGCAAGAACGTCAAGACCGTGAAGGAAGGCGATCGCGTCGGAATCGTCTGGCTGTACTCCGCTTGCGGACACTGCGTAGACTGCCTCGCTGGACAAGAGTCCTGCTGCTCGAAAGCAGAGTTTGGCGGCTACACCAAGAACGGCGGCTATGCGGAGTATGCAATCGCCGATCCAAGCTACGTCGCGCATCTACCCAAGAACGTCGGATTCCTCGAAGTCGCGCCGATCGTCTGCGCGGGCGTTACGGTGTACAAGGGCCTGAAGTCCACTAATGCCAAGCCGGGCGACTGGGTTGTCATCTCCGGCATCGGCGGTCTCGGTCACCTGGCTGTGCAGTATGCCAAGGCGATGGGCTTCCATGTTGCCGCAGTGGATGTGTCGGACGAGAAGCTCGCGCTCGCACGTTCGCTCGGTGCCAAGCTTACCGTCAATGCCAGGACTCAGGACCCCGCTGCCTTCTTCCAGAAGGAGATCGGCGGAGCCCACGCAGTGCTCGTCACGGCGCCCTCCATCCCGGCATTTACCCAGGCCATCGGCATGGCCCGCGCGCGCGGCACCATCGCGCTCAACGGGCTGCCTCCCGGCTCCTTCCCACTGCCTATCTTTGAGGTCGTGCTCAAGGCCCTCACGGTTCGCGGCTCTATCGTGGGCACGCGCCTGGATCTGGCCGAGGCGCTGTCGTTCGCTGGAGAAGGTCTCGTCCACGCCCACGTCGCGGCAGAGAATCTCGAAGACATCAACGATATCTTCAAGCGCATGCACGCCGGCAAGATCGATGGGCGGATTGTATTGGATATCACTGGCACGCACTCCGGTTCCAGGGTAAAACAGGAAGCTGATCTCGCCCTGGTATAGGTCGACTACAGGCTCAACCAACCGAAAGGCCCGGACATTTCGTCCGGGCCTTTCGGCATCATGCAAGCTGCAACCTGCTAAGAAACTATCGTCAACCAGCCAGCTGCGATGGACAATCGTCAGCGTGTAAACGTCTGAGCTCTTAGCGTGAAGAGCGCAAGGTCTGCCACGCGAGGTGATCAAACTTTCGGCAGAGCTTCCGCCGCTGTGTTGATCTTTTGACTGCTCGCCACCAGTTGTGGAAGCAGGATCAGGGTCGCAGCAAAGAAGAAGAATGAGACGGCGATCAAGACAAAGTGGCCGTGGCGCAGGTCTACAAAGATCAGCTTCCCAACAATTAACAGGAGCATCGCGTAGGCGATCCAGGTCAGTTGCCTCCTGCTCCAGCGTGATCCGGTGTAGGCGAGCGCGAGTGAGACGGAGCAGATGGCGAGGGTCTGGATGATTTCGAGGGGACTGATGATGGGGGAATAGAAATGCACGGTGTACCGAGCCAGTACGTACACAAGGAAAGCAGCCGCGGCACTAACCGCTAGAGCTGTGATGACAAGATGAGGAATCCACTGGGTCCATCGATCTTTCAGGTGGCGCCCGCCAGCTACGTAACCGATCAGTGCAGCGATAGAGACAGTAGCAAGGAGCCATGTTGGCTTGGCCGACATCGCTCCTACGAGAGACTGAGAGGTGAAGCTGAGCAGGCCAGAGACGTACGCAGCAACTGCCAGATAGATTGCGCCGTGGTACTCCAGGGTGAGACGACCGCGTTGCGCACCGAAGAATATCGCTGCAACTGCCGCCAATCCGAGCCAGAGAGAAAGACCTGCCTGCGGCAAACAGAAGAGGCTGCCAAGGAGAAACAGCGCTGCGCTCCATGAATTGTAGACATGGTAGTTGCGAGGGAACAACGGGCTATCGAAACGCAGAAATGCAGCCGCATAGGTAGCGACGGACAGGACGAGACAAGTGATTCCGATGGCGACATCGTGGCGTCCCGAGCAGAAGGTGATGACCCCGATGATGGCGACAGCACAGGTAATCATTGCCTGCGTTATTTCGAAAATAGTGATTTCATGACGCAGCACCAAGGTGTGAACGATTACGCTCACTGCATAAATCAGGAACGCGATGAAGACCATCGTCAACAATATGGGATTGGCGACACTGGTGTATTCGAGGCGAGCGTTTGCGGGACTGGAGTAAATGAAGACCAGCAGGAGGAGCGCAATATCGGCGATCACACCTGCAAGGATCCGCCCATTGAGACGGTGACCGCGGTACGCTGCAAATTCGCTTGCGAGACCGATGAGCAGGAGTGCCGCGAGGAATGGCACCAGGTCGTGGGTGACAATCATTAAGGCTAATGCCGTAAAGACAGCCACACTGTAGGCGACCCAGAAGACCGAGACGAGACTGCGCCTCCATGAAAGTGCCAGAGCCAGCATCGCGTACGTGGCTAGTACCACAGCCGTGACGGAGGGAGGCAACACTTTGAAGCGCAGGGTGAGTTCCCAAAGCATGGGAGCGAGAATAAGACCCGACGTGGTGGTATAGGTGATGCCCGTATACCAGGCCATGGTGTGGACTCTGACCGCCAGCACCAGCCACATCACCGCATAGGCGATTGCAAGGACCACGACAGCCTGCTTTGGAACCGAGCCCGACTCCGCTACGGCACGAAGTAGATACGCTCCGGCAATACCCAATAGAGATTTACCGAGCATGGGAATGATTCCGCTGGCTTTTGCGAAGGAATATTCTTCAGCCTCCGGGAGCGGATGAACGTTGATGGTTTCAACCGAAAGCTCAGGAGCGGGAGTGGGGTCTGCGTTGGGGTGTTCAAGGACGTAGACACGACGCTCGAGGTTATCCAGTTGCTCCTTGAGTCGTGCGCTGACGTCGGGAATATCAGTCATCGTCTACACCCATTCAGGGACTTTGCTGCCCGTGATTTAGGACACTGGCTTGGGCAAAACATGCAGAACTGCAGGTTCCTGGTCAGGCCAGGGAGGAAGCAGCTTCACCAGCACCCACAAGATTCCCAGCGGAAGAATGAGAAGGGCGATGGACATGAGCAGGCCTTCACGTGTGACAAGACTCATCTTGTAGGTCGTGAATCCGAGGAAGCTCTTGGAGAACAGTTGGCCGCCAATGACGACGTTCCAGCGCATGGAAATAACGGCTACTTCGATCAGGCATCCGGAGACGATGTAGATGATCTTGCGTGTCTTGGCGGACAGCTTCTTGACCTGAACCAGCGCGAGCAGGAAGAGAGGAATAAAAGTCCCAATGTAGATCTGAAGTACGATCTGCGAGAAATAGAGCTTCGAGTGGACCATGAAGCTGATCGAGCGGAACGATTCATCCGCTTCGTAGATGCGATGGATCAGGTCAAGCATCTCCAGACTGAAGTCGATGATGAAGATGTAGAAGAGGTACTTCGCGATGGTGTCGACGCACGCCATGTCGATCGTGAGCTTGCGGAGCTTTGTGGTGAGCATGTAGAGCAGCATCACGGCCGCAATGCCGGAGACCATGGCGGAGAAGATGAAGACGACTGGCATCAAGGGTGAGTTCCACCAGGGGTTTGCCTTGAGCGAACCAAAGATGAAGCCGACATATCCGTGCAGGATGAATGCGGACGGAATACCAATGAGCGTGATGATCCAGCCTGCACGTTCGTCGATCGACAGGGAGCGCGGGCTGATGTTGTTGGAGCCCAGCGTCATCACGCGGTAAAGCATGCGCTTCCACCCTGTCGTGGACTGTGAGAGAAGGACGATGTCGTGCCTGTAGTCCAGCCATATTTCGAACACAAGAACAGCCATCAGATACCAGAGATAGACATATCCGAACATGGCCATGGCTGAGGTGGCGTGGGGGGTGAAGTACATCTCGGGGGCCCGCTGGGGTTGGCCAAGATGCAGGGTGAGAGGCAGGGGGGCAACAATCAGGAATGCCAGGGCCGTGAGCAGCGCCAGTCTGTAGGTGGGTGCTACCGCCTTGACGTGGAAGATGCGCACCAGGGACGCCAGAATAAATGCTCCCGCGACCAACCCGGTGATGTACGGATAGAGAACGATCAGAACGCTCCAATAGAGCCTGACCTCATTTGGATACATGTAGCCTTCAACACCGTTCATAGCTCACCGTCTCCTCATCGCACGTACTCAACTAACAATATTTCTGGACGCCAGCAACCGGGAATTTCTATCGGACTGAGCCATCCAGGCCGTTGTAGAAGACCTTTGCACCCGTTGCCATCTGCGGCTTCAGCACTTGTACTTCGTGGGTCTTGAGAAATGCATGGATCGGGTCGTTCGGGTTCTTCAGGTCGACCAGTTGGCGCGCGCCGGTTGGGCAGGCTTCGCAGCATGCAGTCGTAAGACCCTTCGTAATCCGGTGGTAGCAGAGCGTGCACTTGTCCGCAACCTTCTTCTCTGGATGGATGTAACGGCAGCCGTAGGGACAGGCCTGGACGCAATAGGCGCAGCCGAGGCAGTAGGTCTGGTCGACCAGCACGACACCGTCCGGAGAGATAAAAGTCGCACCGACTGGACAAACCTGGGTGCAGGGTGAGTCCGCACAGTGGTTGCACATTTTTGGAACGAAGAAATACTTTCCGTTGTCTTCCTCTTTCGCAGCAGGAAAGCCTTCTTTGCCGCCATCGGGCGAGATGACCTCGGGGTGTTCCATATCCCAGTCGGTCACGAGGTAGCGTTCGACCCAGGTACGGAAATAACCGTCGGGCACATCGTTCTCTGCCTGACAGGCTCGGACGCAGTTACCGCAGCCGATGCACTTGGGAATATCGATCAGCATGCTCCACCAGTGATCGCTCATGGCGTAGTTGGGAGAATCCTCCGGGGTTCCGGCGAGGACGTACTTCCATGCGATGGCAGCGGCCGGAAGCATGACGAGAAAATGGCGGCGTTTGATATTCACTTGGCACCTCCAGCTTGAATGGCCGGGCTGTGCGGCTGATGGCAGGTCTCACACGGAAGTCCACCGGAGTGTTGATCGGCCGCCACTTGCGGGAATCCCTTGGGCTTGGCTGCACTGGCCGCATGACAGCGGATGCAGAGTACAGCGGTATCGAGTTTAGGTGGCTGGACTGAGCTTGGGTCGCTGGCGTGGCCGGCCAGAGGACCATGGCAGGCTTCGCAATTGACGTGGGCATGCTTGCCATTTTTCTTCACCTCGAAAACATCGGTGTGGCAGGTTTCACACGCCTGGTGACCAGCAAAGTGAACGGGACGGGCGGCAATTTCACCGATGGCAGCAGCGCGGTAATGGCCATATTCTCCGAAAGTCTTCGGCACAATGAAATGACGAGCCACGAGAAATATCACGAAGGCAATGACAAACAGTAATGCAAATCTGAAGAGATGTCCGGCGTCTTTGAAGTAACCCATGCAACGATATCCCTTCCAGAAATCCTCGTGAATCTTTGAACTAACGAAGACACTGCAGCTCCATTCGGGGCTACAGCAATCATTCATAGCCTCGGGGAATATGGCTGTATGTGAGCTTTGTCACAATGGCATAAATCAGTTCGATAACGACGGCTCACACTGTCTCTTCGGGGATCTCACAAGGAATAAAAAAGGGCCCCCATTGCTGGGGGCCAATCTGCCTTGGATCTCTCTTTTGGAGAGTATGAGGGTACCCGCTTCCGCATGCACGCGAATACCGATGTCGTAGCGATCGATCGCTACTTGGATAACGCGCGCGCGGAAGAAGCGGATGTCTTTATTGTGGAAGATTTTGGGACAGAATCGGGAGCTAGCGCGTCGCGACGTTCGTGAGATGTATCTGGGGTAGCTGCTGATTCCAGTTTTCGTTGACGTCATCAAAGATGAGGCGGAAATCTCCCCCCGCACCCGGAGCAAGTGGCGATGCGCTCAGCGGGCGCGTGTCCACATACGGCTCTCGCATATAGATCATATTCAGAGGGCCAGTCTCGACCTGGGGAGGCATCGTGACGTCGTTGGCAAAGATCACCTGCACCGTAATGCCCGTCACCGTAGCCGGACCGTGGTTCGCGATGTGGCCTTCGATATAGGTCTGCTTGCCACCGGACATGCTGGATGACTCGCTCATCTGCAGATTGCTGAGCACGAGATTTGGCGCGTAGGCCGCTGCTGGAAGGATTCGATTGGGTGGGGGGCCAGCCTCGGGCCGTCTGCCCAGAAGCACCAGCACGGCAACCAGAATTGTGATGGCCACCGCAGCGATAATCACCGCTGTCGTCGGGAAATTGCGGGCCGGTGCCGGCTCTTTGAAGAGCGGTGCGGGGGGCGACGGGGGAAACGGTTTGGGATCAAGCTCCTGCATGATTGCCGATTCTATACTGCCAGCTGGATGAGGCCGGGCCTGAGGCTTGCGACTATGCGAAACTTGCGCGCTTGACCTTCTGGCGGAAGTCTTCGCCGCTCATTTCGACCACGACGCACATCTCCTGCAACCTCGATAACACTCTGTCCCCGATTCGATCGCCGAGGGTGCGTTCGGACATGATTCGTTGGGATTCGCTTTTGCGTGCGAACTCCTCTGGCCTGGTCTCGGGAAGATTCGCAAAGTTTGTCGTAATGATGGTCGTAAGCCTGGCGTTATAACGACTGTTCAATATCTGGGACACCGTATCAAAAACCCAGTCTGTAGGCTTTGATGCACCGAGGTCATCGATCACTAGAACTTCTGCGTCAAAGACAGGGCGAAGAATGCCGAGCTCCGTTGCGGACACGGAACGGTCGTAACTATTCTGAATTTCCTTGAGCAGGTCTCGGTAGTCAACGAAGAGCCCCTTCGCGCCGCGCTGGGTGATCAGTGCGCGTAAGAGTCCTACGCATAAATGCGTCTTGCCCAGGCCAGGGCGTCCAACAAAAAGCAATCCCTGCCCCGCCGTATCCAAGGGATACCCTTTCACAAAACTTCTCGCCTGAACCAGCGCTGACCCCAGGGAGCGATCCGCTCCAGTGAAGTTTGTCACATATTCGTCCAGCGTGCAGTTGAGGTAACGATGCGGTATCCGTGCGTGCTCAATCATGCGTGCCGAGCGCCTTGCAATACGGCATTCACAGGGCTGCGCGACGCGGGTTCCGTCGGCGCGTTCGACTACGCGTAAACCAGCGCCTTCACAGATGGGGCAAAGCTCTTCGGGCATCGAGGTCTCTCTCCGCTTGGAAACTCCTGGCGGCTGACTCCAGTATCGCAGCCTCGCGCACTGGGGCGCACCTGTGACAATCGCGCCGTCTATGAGGAAAGCTGTCGGGAGTCCTCTCCAGATTGATGCCGCACTCGCGGTCGAGTGCCATGCTCTGCCCGCTGCTGGACGCGTCTCTCGCTCTGCTCAAACCCGGGCTGCGCACCGACGCCGAGCGCAACTGCATCTCGAACATCCGCGGCACGGAAGGCTTAGGTGCGCGGAAGCCGCTCACCGCATCGTCCGCTATATCGCCGAAGCCCGCCGTCTCCGCACTACCGGCATCGCACTCATAGACCCCTCCACGACGCTTCTGCTCCCTGATTAATACCCGCTGCACTAAAAACAGGGCAGTCGGAGGACTGCCACAAGTCCAGGGCTAACCCCGGCATGCTGAGGACTTTGGCCCCAAAAGTACCCGGGGGGAGAGCCCCTCCCCCTCGCAGCGGTGGTACACTAGAAAAAGCGCCTAACGCCCCGGGAGTCGGGGCCCAAGCCGCCAGCGTGACCGGAACATCGACGTAAGTTTGAGCACACGACTTGCAAGCGAAACCATACTGCGGCGGGAATGCTAGAAAGAAACATCATGCCAAAGACAGGGATTCACCCCACTTACGAAGCGACGCACGTCAAGTGCGCCTGCGGCAGCGAGTTCGACACACGTTCGACCCACAAGGGCGCGATCGTCGTCGAAATATGCTCCGCCTGCCACCCGTTCTTCACCGGCAAGCAGAAGCTCGTCGATACCGCTGGACGTATCGAGCGCTTCCGCCGCAAGTTCGCCGCGACCGATGCCAAGAAGGCCGAGATCGCTGCGCACGAAGCGAAGTAACTCTCGCAGCAACCAGATCGAGAGGCCTCTGCAAACCGCGGAGGCCTTTCTTCTTGCATAGCACCATAAGCAGATAGATGGCTCCACGGAGTTCGAGATCTAGATGAAGAAGGAATGGGACAACTCGACGATCCTCGACTCGGCACGCACCATGCCGCATGAGGCTCGCGTGCCTGCCGAGCTTCACATCGGCGGCGTGCGGATCGCGCCCGCGACCGTGCTCGCTCCCATGGCCGGGGTTACGGATACGGTCTTTCGCCGCTTCATCAAGAACGCGTCCATGTTTACTGATCCGACTTCGTCCGTCGACGTTGATGCCGCAACAACCAACGAAGTCTCCGGCTGCGGCCTCATCATGACGGAGTTCACGTCTGCTGACGGACTTTCGCGGATGCGCGAGACCAAACGCAAGCGCTACCTCACGTACTACGAGGACGAGCACCCGATCTCCGCGCAGCTCTTCGGCTCTAACCCCGCGACGCTCGCTGACTCGGCGCGAATCTGCCAGGACGCCGGGTTCGATCTCGTCGACCTGAACCTTGGCTGCCCGGCGAAGCGCGTCGTCGCCTGCAATGGAGGCAGCGGCTTGCTGCGCGACCTTCCTCGCATCCGCGAGATCTTCGAAGAGGTTCGCAAGGCTGTCTCGATTCCCTTCACCGTGAAGTTTCGCATGGGCTGGAACGACACCAATATTGTCTGCGTTGAGCTGGCGAAGATGGCGGAAGACTGCGGTCTGAACGCCGTCGCGTTGCACGCCCGCACGCGCGAGCAGGGCTACTCCGGCGACGCGCGCTGGGAGTGGATTGCCGCGATTAAGGATGCCGTCAATATTCCGGTGATCGGAAACGGCGACGTCCGCACGCCCGAAGATGCTGCCGCGATGGTGGAAGCCACGGGCTGCGATGCCGTGATGATTGGCCGCGCAGCGCCGGCGAATCCGTGGATCTTCCGACAGATCGCGCAGTACACTGCGTCGAAGCAAAGTACCGGCACCGGGCTCTACGCCAAGCCGACGGACATGGATCGCTACCGCATGATCCGCGACTACTTCGAGCGACTGATGGCCGAGGTCGCCGAACATCCGGAGGTCACTGTTCCCACCGACGGCGACCTTGCTTCCATCGAACAGGCCAAGCGTCTCAGGCGCAACCACGAGAGCGCCCAGCGTGATGCCATCGGCCGGATGAAACAGTTCGCAAGCTGGTTCACGCACGGCGTTCCTGGCGGTGCCACGTTGCGCCGCGAGATCTTCGAAGCCAAGCGCGGAGCTCAGGTGATCGACAAGGTGGAAGCGTTCTTTGCCAAGCATGAGGCGCCTGACGAGAGCTTCGCTCCCGAACCGGATGCCGAGCTCGACGCCGCGCCCGCAGCGTGGGGTTGATCGGCCTTCGCTCCTCACGCGAATAGCCTCCTTCGATGTATGTCTGCTGCACTAAAGAAGGGCCGCCAATCGCGACCATTCTTCCGTCATGCAACAGCCATCATGCAAGCGGTGAACTACTTCGCTGCTGCTTCCAGCGACTTCCACTCCTCGTCGCTCAGCGTTACATCCGCGGCCTTGAGGTTCTCCTCCAGGTGTTCGACCGACGGGGTGCCCGGAATCGGGAGCATCACCGGCGACCGGTGCAGCAGCCATGCGAGCGAGAGTTGCGAGACCGTCGCATCATGCTTCTTCGCTAGCTCATCCAACTTGCCGCCAGGCTGTGCCAGCTTTCCCGCCGCTACCGGGAACCACGGAATGAAGGCAATGCCTTCGCGCTCGCAGTACTCCAGCACCGCCTCGCTCTTGCGATTGCCGAGGTTGTATTCGTTCTGTACACTGACAATCTCAACGACCTTGCGCGCCTTCTTAATCTGATCAACCGAAACTTCGCTCAGACCGATGAAGCGAATCTTGCCGGCATCCTGCAATTTCTTGATTGCGCCGAGTGATTCTTCCACCGGCACCTTCGCGTCAATCCGATGTAGTTGCCAAAGGTCGAGGCGGTCACGCTTCAACCAACGCAGACTCATCTCCACCTGTTGGATCAGATATTCGGGCCGACCGACGGGCAGCCATTTGTTCGGCCCCTGCCGGGTAAGGCCGGCTTTCGTCGCGATGACTGTGCCCTTCGCATAGGGCGCGAGCGCTTCGCCAATCAGCGGCTCGCTCACCGCGGGGCCGTAGCTGTCGGCCGTGTCGATGAAGTCCACGCCTAACTCCACGGCGCGCCGCAGAACGCGCTTCGCCTTCTCACGATCCGCAGGCTCGCCCCAGATTCCGTTCCCTGTGATGCGCATCGAACCGTAGCCCAGGCGATGAATCTCCAGCTCTCCACCCAACTTGAATGTCTTTGCTACCGCGGTCGTAGTCGCCATCATGAATCTCCTCTGGCTACTTTGATGGTAGTAGTGGACTCCGCGATTCAGCACTGACTAGCGGCTATTTTGTTTCCGCCAGACAACCCGTATCTGTTGTCGCCAGCGCTCGTCCAAGGCCAACAGATTCCACTCCACACGGGGCGAAAGGTAGTGCAGGATCGTCTCCGTTGCAGGATGAATGTGCAGCGACGGAGCAACCAGATACAGCCGCGGCGGCAGCGGTGAGAGCTGCACTCCGCGAAAATATCCGTGACGTTGAAATTCTCCGAGGCCGGTCGCTGTATCCGCCGTCTGCAGGTGATGATGGCGCACACGAATCCAATAATCCAAACCCTGCAAGGCGAAGTGCAGATCGTCGTCCACCTTGAGCTCGATCACTGCAAGGCGTCCGTCCGCCGTCACGCCGAGCAGATCGAGCAACCCGCGATCACTCGCCCCTGCGATGGCTGGGACCTGTGCGTACACATGCTGCGGATCGAGTCGCGGAATGACGCGGCTCTCTTGTCCCTCGCTGCTCAGAAGATTCCCGTCCGCCTCCTTCGTATGTGCATCGACAACGTCCGCGCGATTGCCGATCGTATCCGGATCAAACTCATTCGCGAAGTCCTCGCTTCGCCGGTCTGCGGATTTCGGCGCTGGCGCCAAGTTACGCGTGAGCGGCGTAAGGTCACGGCGCAGCATCGACTCCAGCCAGCGCTCGGGGGCCGCTCGATAGAGTGGGTCCTGGACAGCGTTGCCGCCGCGGCGCGACTTGAGCTGCATACGCGCGTGTGCCGGGGCCATGGAGCCTTCGCCAATCCTGCGCGCCGGGGAGGCTCCACGTCGTGTGAATACACCGGACGTTTCCATGGCCCGACGGCGTTCGAACAACTCGGCTACGGTTGTCGCAAGCTCGGCGCGATTCTCCTCCGTTAGCGGCGTCTCACGCACGCCCACGCCTACCGTGACCTCAAGCGTCTGCACGAAGCTATTGGGCGCGAGCGCCATCCGCACCCTGGCAAACTCCATGCCGTGCAGCAGAAACGCGAGCTCTGCGGTGCTTCGCAACCGCTGCTCCACGCGATACCGCTGGTCCTCGGGAACGAGTTGCAACACCTGTTGCGTACCCGCTGCAAAGCGTTCACTCGCCGCTTGCGCATCGGGAAGATGCACGAGGCGCGTGCGTAGATTGCCTTGATCCGCTGCATCGCGCTGCGTCAACTCCTCGCTGCTTTGATGAAGCTCCCAAAGCTCCCACTGCGCAGCATCGACGTTCAGCCACGCCATCCGCGAGAGCGTCAGCATCGCCGAACCACGCGGAACAATGACCTTCAACCCCTGGTAAAGACGGCGTCCGCCGGATTGTTCGCGGCAGTGGTGCAGCCACAAAATTCCGAGCGTGAGGATGCCATCGATGGTCGTCGCACTCTCCTGTTCGTTTACACCAATCACGGCCCACGCCGCATTGCCGCGCAGCAGTGATCCTCGCGCATAGGCTGGACCGAAGCTCCGTTCTAGGTCCATGGCGGTGCGAAAGCCGGAGCACGTCCAATCTGGAAACTCCCGCACCAGCACGCGTTCCAGCAGCGGCACATATCGTTGACGCGTCGCGTCGCTGGTTGTCGGAGTGCGCCGGTCGCTCGAACTGACCAGTTCCAGCAGTTTGGTCTGTGCCTGTCCAAAACGCTTGGTGGCGAGGCGCAGCGAACCCGCGCGCTCCACGATCGAAACAACCTGCCGCACCAGATTGCGCTCTTCGCTCCACAGATGCAGCGTGCAGCGATCGTGTTCGGTGCTGATTGAAGCCTTCGCGGAGCGCAGATCGAAAGCCACCTTGCCGTCTTCGAGCACGGCTGCCTCGGGATTCTGCGCGAGGAACTCCTCGATGGCGGTGGCGATATGGGCAGGCGTCTGTGGTTCGACTGGCTTGTCCGCGGAAAAAGCTCGAGGCGGCGACATAGACCGAAGGGTACCACCGCAGGTGGGGCGGCGGTAAGCGCTACTTCAATGGCAGAAGGAAGTGGAAGCTCGAGATGCGCATATTTTCGCGAAAATAAAACGCATGTGCCTCTCTCCTGTGAGTGCCTGAGTCCAACGAAAAGGAATCGCAGCCCCGCTCCCTCGCATACGCAATCAACCAGTCCAGCATGGCCTTGCCGTTGCCCTGGGAACGGAACGCATCGGCCGTCACTAGGTCATCGACGTACAGGGTGAGGCCGGATGCCAGTATGTGTTGCACTCGAAAGCCTGCGACCGTAACGATCTGCCCTTGCCTCTCGAGAAAGGCCAGATGAAATCCTTCCTCCTGTTGCTGCTGCACCCTTGCGACGAACTCCTCCGCGCTCACGAGGGCTGGCCGAAGCTCGCGCATGACGGCATGGCAACTCGCAATCGACTCTGGCGTCGCAGCTAGATGAATCTCTGGTTGAGGCGAGATGGTCATCCCCGCTACCAACCCTTGCTCGCGCGCAACTGGGTGATGTGCGCGACGTGGTGCAGCGAATGCCACGCATAGAGCGGCGTCACGGCATCGACTGTGCTCGGTCCTCGCTCGAGATGTTTGAAGCCGCGCTGCCACTGCTCATCCGTCAACGCCTGCAGCAACATCACCCAACGCGCATGGACACCTTCCAACAGATCAAGCGAACACTCGATGGGCGCGTTGTTATCCGGCAGCTCGGCGAAGGCCTTTTCGTTATAGCCCGGCACCACGGGCAACTCCTCCGTGAGGGCGCGGCGCAGACGATGGAAGGCGGTCATGTGGGAGTCGCCAAGATGGTGCACGACCTGCCGCACGGTCCATCCTCCTTCGCGATAGGGGGTGTCCAGTTGCGCGGCGTCGAGATCGCGAACGGCATCTCGCAGGCGTGCTGGCATCCGTTCGATCGTCAGGATTGCGGCGCGGCGGTCCTCGCGCGAGATGGTTGTGGGAGGCGTGAATTTGCCAATCGGATAACGGAGATCTGGAGTGGTTGACATGGTGGAGACCCTCGATTTCAGCTGGTGCGCGGACGAAACCGGCCCGCGGCGACAAAGCGATTGTAGAACGAAGTTGCGGCATCAAAGAACAGAGCGTGGGCGATTTGCGTAGGCTGTAAGCTGACGTGGAGGGTATAGACGATGCGTCTTGCAGTTCTGGGATTCGGGCTGGCGACATTGGCCGTTTGCGGCTGCTCGCACGGCAGCAACACGGCGAACACCGCCAATCCTCCCGCCGTGAATCCTCGGCAAAGCGTGCAAGCGTCGCCGGCATCCGACGCAAGGGTTGATCCGCCGATCGGTGCCGTCGCCGGAGGGTACCTCGGTTTCGATCGCAACGACTATCCCGGCGACGACACCATGGCCGGTCTGAGCAAGACGTTCGCCTTCACGGGCTACTGGCTCACGAACCCTCCGGGCGAGAACGCGAACTCGTGGCAAGGCAAGCGCACCCTGCTGAAGCAGCAGGGCTGGGGCTTCCTTGTGCTCGCCAACGGTCGCCTCGATGCCGAGATTCTGAGGTCGCAGAAGCAGGGTACAAGTCCCGCCGACCTCGCTCGCACCGACGCCTCCACTGCGATGACCGCGGCGCGCGCCGAGGGCTTCCCCGCACGCACCATCCTCTTCCTCGACCAGGAAGAAGGCGGACTTCTGCTCGAGGAACAATCCGCCTACCTTCTCGCGTGGACCGAGGCCGTCGCTGCCAGTGATTATCGTCCGGGCGTGTACGCCAGCGGCCAGCCCGTGCCCAATGGCCCAGGGCAGACCATCACCACGATCAAAGATATTCGCGCGCACGTGAAGACGAAACATTTGCACGAGATCGCCATCTTCGACGCGCAAGACTCCTGCCCGCCCGCGCCTGGCTGCACGGTGCAGGCGAAGCCGCTCTCCAGCAGTGGCGAACCAGACCTCACCGCATGGCAATATGCACAGTCGCCGCGTCGCCCCGAGATCACGCGCGCCTGCGCAAAGACCTATGCCGCCGACGGCAATTGCTACGCTCCCGGCTTCCCCAGCACGTTCCTCGATATGGACCTGGGCAGCACCTCCGACCCCTCGCACGGTCGATAGTTACAACGCCGGCTCCACGCGCGCTTCCAGATCGACGCTCTTGACGCTCCGGCCCGCTCGCCGATCACGCAGGATGAGGAACGGCCGCTCCACCACGAAGTACAGCACCGCAGCAGCCGCAAGACAGCTCGCAGCTATCACGACTACTGAACGCCAGTCCCGCGCTGCCATCACGTGCGGCAGCCAAAGGTCGTCGAGGTGGGCGATTTCCTTGTGCGTGAGGTAAAGGCTGTAGGCGAGCATCGCCACGAATTTCGCGCCGGGCACGCGCATCCTTCCAAACCAGCAACGGGTCTCCGCCGCAGCAGCGACCAGCAGGGCGAATCCGATTGCGAGCAGAGGAAATCCAACCACCGTTCCCACGGGTCCCAAGCGATCCATAAAGGTCCATACGGCGCAGCCCAATACGGCAACGCCAGCCGCCAGTACCCAGTTCGCACGCAGCAGTAGAGCCGACCACCAGCCCGGCCGAAAGACTCGCACCAAGGCCAGTGTTACGCCCGCGAGCAGACCATCGAGGCGGGTGTACGTCGGATAGTAAATGCGCTCGATGTACTGCACGCTGAAGTGATCGTTGGCCCGGCCCATGGGCAACAATACGTGGAAATACTCGTAGCTGCGCGTCGCCAACCCGAGCGCGAAGAAGAAGGCCAGCACGGCCACTGTCTTCCATAGCGCGGACTTGCGAGCCATGACGATCACGATCATCGGCAGCAATAAATAGAAGTGCTCTTCCACGCACAGCGACCACACATGCGAGAACGCCCGGTTATTCCAGTAGTCGACAAAGAAATTTTGGGTAAACGTAAGGTATTGCCACAGCGGAGATATTCCGGTGTCCTCCCGCCACAGCGGCCAGAACACATACAGCGCCAACACCACAAGGTAGACGGGCAGAATTCGATACGCGCGGTTACGATAAAACCCCGCCAGCGAAACGCCCCGTCCATCGCGCACTGGCTTCAGCAGTTGCGAGCCAATCAGATAGCCGCTGAGAACGAAGAAGAGGTCGACGCCCACCCACCCAAACCTCGCGATGGGACTGAAACCATCCGGGAGCCGCCAGCCCAGGTGAAATACCATGACCAGCGCAATCGCCAGCGCACGAAGCGTATCGAGGCCTGCAAGCCTGTCTTTTGAAGCCACTTTTGAGGTCATGAGGTTACTGCGTCCGATGGGATGATGGCTTCGAGGTGTTATAAGACTACAATTAGGTTAATGGCAGCCGCTCCAAACCTTATCTATTCCGAAGCCCCGGACCACAAACGATACTTCTTCACGCATCTCGGCCTGACCGAGCGGCTGCTCGAGCGCTGCCTCGGAGAGGCGCTTTCGGCGGGCGGGGAGTTCGCGGATCTCTACTTTGAGGCAGTTACCTCCATGTCGCTCGGCATGGACGAAGGTATCGTGAAGACAGCCGCACAGGGTATCAGCGTTGGCTGCGGGATCCGGGTTCTGTCGGGCGAGCGGACCGGGTTTGCCTACACCGACGACCTGTCGCCGGAGCGCCTGCTCAAGGCCGCACGGACTGCCGCGCTGATCGCAAATGGACCGCAAACACAGCGTGTACAGGGCTTTACCGAGACCGCGACACCTTCGCTGTACCCCGTCGCAGGCGCCAGCGCGGACGCGGAAGTGGTTGCCAAACTCAAACTCATCGAACGCGCCAATAAGGCCGCGCGCGACTTCGATCCTCGCATCACGCAGGTACGCGCCAGCATCAATGACGAGTTGCGCCGCATCCTGATTGCGGCATCCGACGGCACCTTCGCCAGCGACACGCAGCCGCTGGCACGGCTCAACGTCTCGGTCATCGCAAAGGATGCCGTCAACACTGCGCGCGGCACATCCGGCGGTGGCGGTCGTATCACTCTCGACTTTTTTGAAGGCAACAAATCGCCGGAGCACTTCGCTCGCGAGGCCGCACGCACTGCCATCCTGCAGCTTGGCGCCATCGCGGCTCCGGCTGGCGAGATGGAAGTCGTCCTCGGCCCCGGCTGGCCCGGCGTTCTGCTGCACGAGGCTGTCGGGCACGGACTGGAAGCCGATTTCAATCGCAAGAAAACCTCCGCCTTCGCCGGCCTCATCGGGCAAAAGGTTGCGTCCTCAAAAGTAACCGTCGTGGACAACGGCAAGATGCCTGGACGTCGCGGTTCGCTCAACGTCGACGACGAGGGCAATGCAACCCAGGAGACGGTGCTGATCGAGAACGGCATTCTGCGCGGCTACCTCTCTGACAAGCTCAGCTCGCGCCTGATGAACATGCCCAACACCGGCAGCGGCCGACGGGAAAGCTACCAGGCCATCCCCATGCCGCGCATGACCAACACCTACATGCTGAACGGCGACGACCTTCCCTCCGACATCATCAAGAGTGTCAAGCGTGGTCTCTACGCAGTGAACTTTGGCGGCGGACAGGTCGACATTACGAGCGGCAAGTTCGTCTTCACTGCGAGCGAAGCCTACCTCATCGAGGACGGGGTCGTCACCGCTCCGGTCAAGGGCGCGACGCTGATCGGCAACGGGCCCGAAGCGCTGAAATATGTATCGATGGTCGGCAATGATCTGGCTCTGGACGAGGGCGTTGGCACGTGTGGCAAGGCCGGCCAAAGCGTCCCTGTCGGGGTCGGTATGCCGACCACGAAACTCGACCGCATGACCGTCGGTGGCACCGGCCACTAACAAGCTCTTCGGCACGCATTAGAACCGCACACGCATCTCCAACCGCACGAGGAAAGAAGACCATGGCTACCAAAGTTGCTGCAATCCCTGAGAAGCTCTTCGAGTGTGAAGTGAAACGTCGCCGCGTTCGAGCCAGCGGCGGGTACGAGCCGTTCTGGAAGCTCAAGAGCGTCGCCGATGCCATCCTCGACGGCGACACCGAGTTTCGCTGCAAGGAGTGTCACGGCGCTCTGAAGCTGCACAAACGCCACACCCCCGGCGCGGTTTCGCACGTCGAGCACAAGCTCAAGAGCGACTCCGAGCACTGCCCAGTGGGCGCGCGCTTCCATGCTGCGACCGATGGCAGGGAGACGCGTCTTTCCGGCGCTCCCGTAGCCTAGCGTTCGCAGGAGATCTCCGTTGAACATAACGACCACCCACGCCACTGATCTCAAGCAGCTCGCCGCAGAGGCTGTCTCGCGAGCGCTTGATCTCGGCGCAACCGATGCCGAAGCCGTCGCCGTTGAGAGCGAAGACTTTGGCGTTAATGTGCGCCTCGGCCAGGTCGAGCAGCTCACCGAGTCCGGCTCCCGGGCCCTGGGCCTGCGCGTCTTTTTCGCCGATGCGGCAGGCCAGCGCACGGCCAGTACCTCCACCAGCGACCTCTCGCTCGACGGTGTCACGCGCATCATCGAATCCGCTGTTGAACTCGCGAAGGTCACCGGCGCCGATCCGTTTGCCGGGCTGCCCGATCGAGCAGCCTTCGGCTCAAACGACGTCGACCGACTCGCGCTCTACTTCAACGATGTTGACGCAATCCCTCCCGCGGAACGCATCGAAATCGCGAGGCGCTGCGAAGCCGCAGCCATGGCCTTCGATACGCGCATTCAAAATTCTTCCGGAGCAGACTTCGATGCCAGCAGCCTGCATCGTGTCATGGTCAACTCGCGCGGCTTCAGCGGCGAGTATCGCAGCAGCTACTGCGGCTTCTCCGTCACTCCCATCGCGCAGGACGCCGCAGGCTCGATGCAGCGCGACTACTGGTACTCCTCCGCACGCACCGCAAAGCTGCTCCTCTCACCCGAAGAGGTTGGCCGCAAGGCAGCGGAGCGCGCACTTCGGCGTCTTGGCGCTCGGCCCGTGATGACCCAGCGCTGCCCTGTCGTCTTTGCGGCTGAGATCGCCCGCGGCCTGATGGGCAACCTCCTCGCCGCAGCCGATGGCGACTCCATCTATAGAAATTCGAGCATGTTCTCCGGCAAGCTGGGAGAGCAGGTTGCCGGCGAAAACATCACCATGATCGACGACGGCACGATGGTCTTCGATCACACGCTTCCCGACGGCGAAACCCTCCGGGTCGGCGGCTTTGGCACGTCGCCCTTCGACGGGGACGGACTGGCGACTCGCCGGACGGTGGTGATCGAGCGCGGCATCCTCAAAGAGCTGATGCTCAACACCTATACCGCGCGCAAGCTCTCCATGCAGTCGACGGGGAAGGCCTCGCGCGGCCTGGCGGGCGCGCCCGGCATTGGCGGCGGCAACTACTTTCTCGAGCCCGGCGTCCTTACGCCCGAGCAAATTATCGGCGGCGTTCCTTCTGGCCTGTACGTCCTTCAGACGATGGGCCATGGCGTGAACCTCGTCACCGGCGACTACTCCGTTGGGGCCAGCGGCCTGTGGATCGAGAACGGCGAGCTGGCCTACCCGGTCGAACAAATCACCATCGCCGGAAATCTCAAAGACATCTTCCGCAACGTCGTGGCGATCGGCAACGACCTCGAATTCCGGGGCGCCGGCGCTGTCCCCACCGTCCGCATCGAAGGCATGACGATCGCCGGCAGCTAACCTCGCACGAACAGCAGTCTAAAATCCATCCTGTGGCCGCGCCCTTTTCTTTCGACCATCGCATCGAGTTCCTTCCGGAGAACTCCGACGAACTTCTGCGCGCGGTCCCCGCTGCACCCGGCGTCTTCAGTTTGCGCGGAGAAACAGGCGAGCCCTACCTGACCCGCACCGCCGATCTGCGCCGCCGCCTTCGCCGCCTGCTTGCCCCGCCTGAAGCCGTCGACGAGCAGGGCCGCCCCGTCCTCTCTAAGCGCCTCAACCTCCGCGAGCGTGTTCGCTTCATCGAGTGGACGCGCACTGGCTCCGACTTCGAATCGACGCTGCTGCTCTACGGCGCCTCTCGTGCCGCCTTCGGCGCCGACGAAGCTCGCCGCCGTCTGCGCCTGCACCCGCCCTACATGCTGCGGGTCACGATGTCGCACCGGCATCCGCGGGTCTACTCGACGAACCGTCTCAGCAAGAAATCGCTCCACGAATTCTTCGGCCCGTTCCCCTCGCGCGCCGCCGCCGACCGCTACGGCGATGCCGTGCTCGACCTCTTCCTTCTGCGCCGCTGCTACGAGGATCTCGAGCCTTATCCCGAGCACCCCGGCTGCGTCTACGGCGAGATGAAGAAGTGCATGCAACCCTGCAAGGAAGGCAATCCGCATGCCTGCACGCCCGAGCAGTACTCGCACGAAGCAGAGCGCGTTTTCGCCTTCTTCATGACCCGCGGGCAGTCGTTGCTGGACGAGGTCGCCGCGCAACGCGAGGCCGCCAGCGAGGCGATGGACTTTGAAGCCGCAGCCGCACTCCACAAGCAGTGGGAGAAGGTGCGCGCTGCGTCTCTCCTGGCCGACGAACTCGTTCGCCCTGTCGCGGATCTTCGCGCGCTCATCCTGCAAGAAGCTGCGCCGAGCGAAGAAGACGCAAGCACGGAAGACGCCGGTGTCTTTCTGCTCGAGCACGGCCAGATCGTCGGCCCCGAACGCCTGTCTACGCTCGGCGTCCGCGCTGTCCGCGAGCAGACCGCCGTCGGCAGCAGCCTCTTCGCGCAACCCCTGATGCTCGCTGCGATCCCTCTGGAGCCAGGCCCGCTTGACGCGTCCGCACCCGACGCGCCGTCCGACGGACCCACGCTCACCCCCGAAGACCGGGCCCGCGCCGCCATCGAAGCTCTCACCGCCCGCGCCGAATCCCCTGCCGACATCGCCGAATTCTGCGACAATCTCTCCCTCTTCCGCCGCTGGTACTACCGGCCGGAGAAGCAGCGCAGCGGCGAGGTCTTCCTTCCCCATGCCGACGGCCTCTGGCCGATCCGCCGCATCCTCAACGGAGCTGCGCGCGTGGTGCTCGGCCCACCGGCGCCCGTCTCAGCCGTGGACCGGGAAGCGGCGAAGGCCCTCAAGACCAAAATCATCCACCCTGGCCGCGAGGGCGTAGAGCGCGAAGTCCCCGACCTCCCCAAGCGCGTCCGCACTCAAAAAGCGATTGCGCCGGCCGATCCTACCGAATAGCCCGTCCCCACGCTGCTAAACTGAAGCCAATGATTGAACTAGCCTTTTCGATCCTCGCCGCCGACTTCGCGCATCTTGCCGACGAGATTGCACGTGCCACCGCCGGCGGCGGCACCATTGTCCACGTCGATGTCATGGACGGCCACTTCGTCCCTAACATCACCTTTGGGCCGCCTGTCGTCAAGGCCATCCGCCCGGTCACGAAACTGCCTCTCGATTGCCACCTGATGATAGAGAACCCGGACGACTTCATCCCTGCGTTCGCGGAGGCAGGCGCAGACATGGTCTCGGTCCAGGTGGAGGCCTGCCGCCACCTGAATCGCACGCTGCAATTGATCGCCGACCACGGCATGCTCGCAGGAGTCGTCCTCAACCCGGCCACTCCGGTAGAGATGCTCTCCGAAGTGCTTTCGATGGTGCATCATGTGCTCGTGATGAGCGTTAACCCCGGGTTTGGCGGACAAAAGTTCCTTCCCCGCTCCATCGACCGCATCGCGCACCTGCGACGGCTGCGGGAGGAACTCGGGCTCAAGTATCGTATCGAGGTCGATGGCGGAGTTGCTCACGATACGGTGGCGTCGGTCGTCGAAGCAGGAGCGGATATGCTCGTCGCCGGCTCCGCGATCTTCGAACCTGGGAAGACCGCAGAAAATGCGCGCGAGTTCCTTCGCGTCGCCCGCGCCGCCAGCTGACGCACCCGGCAAATACCGGCTCCCGGATGCGGTTTACCTCCCGGGCAGATAGAATAAAACTTGCTCTACGCGGCCACGCCGCAGGGCGGATGGAGTTGTAGATGCGCATGAAGATTCGGAGTTTTTTTCCCAGCGATCGAACCGGTTTCCTCGCTGGTTTAGCGGTCGCCGCACTTCTCGCCGGAACACCGGCGCTGATCGCGCAGGATGCACCGACCCCGCAGCAGGCTGCGCAGACAACGCAGCCCGCAGTTGCCACCGACACTGCAGCAGCACCCGCGCAGGCTGAGGCAACTCTGAGCAATATTCATCCCAAGAAGAAGAAAAAGGAAAAGGTTGCCAAGGAAGATCGCGTCCAGGAGACCAAGGACACCAAGAAGGAACTGAAGAAGGAAGCCAAGTACAACCCGCTGATCGGCAAGGACGAGCAACTGCCGGATAAGCAGCTCTACGACAAAGCGATGGCCCAGATCCACAGCGGTCACTACGACATCGGTCGCCTCGACCTGCAGACGCTACTCGACACCTATCCTGATTCGCAGTACATGATGCGCGCCAAGCTGGCCGTCGCGGATGCCTGGTACAAGGAGGGCGGCAGTGCAGCGCTGACCGAGGCGGAGCAGGAGTACAAGGATTTCATCACCTTCTTCCCCAATGTTCCCGAGGCCGCCGAAGCCCAACTCCGCGTGGGAGACATTTACTTCAAGCAGATGGACGTGCCTGACCGCGACTACACCAAGGGCACGCACGCTGAAGAAGAGTACCGCACCATGCTGAAGCAGTATCCGGATGCGCCCAAGGCGCTGGTGGACGAGGCGCGCCAGAAGCTCCGCGAGGTACAGGAAGTGATGGCCGAGCGTGAAGCCGAGCTCGGTGCCTTCTATGCAACCCACTCCAACTGGCCAGCAAGCATAGCCCGCTACCAGACCGTCATCGACACCTATCCCCTCTACAGCCACATGGACGATACGTTGATTGGCGTTGGCGACGACTATGAGGCAGAGGCGGCGATGATCCGCTCCCAGGCTGTTTGTACAGGCAAGCCCACCCCTGGCGTACCCTGCCTCCCTGAAGGCGTGAAATCGAAGCTGCTGCAGGAGTACGACGGCAAGGCTGCCGACGAATATCGCAAGGTGGTGCTGGAGCACGCAGCTGCACCCCACGCAGAGGATGCCAAAGAGCGTCTCACGGGCATGCACCTGCCCGTTCCGACACCCACCCCGGAGGAGCTCGCCGCCAGTGAAGATCTGGAAGGCAGCCGCGCTCAGTACAACCTGCAGAAGCGCCTCGAGTTGTTCTTCATGCACCGTCCGGATACCGTCACCACGGCCCAGACTGGTATGCCCACGCTTGTAGATCCACCACCGACCATCGCTCCTACGGTGGTTCGCAACCTGATGGCCGACTACAAGGCGGCTTACGATCCCAATGCTTCGGACCATGTCGAGAAGTCATCGTCTCCGGCAGCCCCCGTTGAAGCAGCTCCCGCAGCTGAAGGTGCAGCTCCGGCGCCGCCCGTCTCCGCCGCTCCACCTACGCTCTCCGATGTCCCCACCGAGTCTGCGGCTGACGTGGATAGCTCGACCAAGACGGTGACCGTCGAAGGTTCGGCAAGTCCCGTCACGAGTGGATCCAGCATGGGCGGCTCTTCAGCATCGATGGGCGTTGAGATTCTTACTCCCACCGGCAAAGCGTCGACCGCCCCCGGCAGTACGCTCACGCCAAGTGGAACGCCAGCGAGCAGCTTGCCTGCTGCCACCGGCGCCCAGGATCCCAACTACGGCCTCACCACACCGACTGCGAAGTACTCAGCGCTGCCGCCGATCGAGAAGCCGGCCCCAGCTCCAGATCAGGTGAACGACGCTGCCGGTAAACCGATTCCTGCGGCCGAAACCAGGGACCCCAACTCCAAGAAGAAAAAAATCCGTGCTCCCAAGGAAAATAAAACCGACGAGAGCTCCAGCAAGAACAAGCCCAAGAAGGGCCTCGATAAGCTGAACCCGTTCTAGAACTCGCTTGGATAAGGGGCGAACATCAAGGGAGCGGCTTCGGCCGCTCCCTTTTTCATTCTCTCTATCCTCCGTGCTGCACCCTCTATCCTCTGCCTTCCTGCTACCCTTAAGACTTATGAGTCAGGAATTACCGAAGGTATACGATCCGTCGCTGATTGAAGAGAAGTGGTCAAAGTTCTGGGTCGACGAGCACATCTTCGACGTCCCCACACCCAGCGACGCAAGCTCCATCACGCCGTTCGTCCAACTGCTTCCTCCTCCCAATGTCACCGGCCGTCTGCACATGGGCCACATGCTCAACCAGACGGAGATGGACATCCTTACCCGCTGGCACCGCATGTCCGGCGACACCGCCGTGTGGGTTCCCGGCACCGACCACGCTGGCATCGCCACACAGATGATGGTGGAACGCCAGCTCGCTGCCGAAGGCAAGTCCCGCACCGATTTCACGCGCGAGGCTTTCACTGCCCGCGTCTGGGAGTGGAAGCAGCGGTACGGCTCCGCCATCACCGATCAAATGAGACGGTTGGGCGCATCGGTGGACTGGTCGCGCGAATACTTCACCATGGACAGCAAGCTTAACGTAGCGGTCAAGGAAGCCTTCGTCCGCCTCTGGGAGCAGGGCCTCATCTATCGCGGCGCCTACATCGTCAACTGGGATCCAGTACTCGGCACCGCCGTCTCTGATCTTGAAGTTGAGAACGAAGAACGTGTCGGTTCACTCTTCCAGATCCGCTACAACCTCGCTGACGGTTCGGGCTCGATCGTCATCGCCACCACGCGCCCTGAGACGATGCTCGGCGATGTAGCAGTGGCTGTAAACCCCACCGATGCGCGCTATACGGCACTCATCGGCAAGAAGCTGATCCTGCCCCTCGTCGGAAGAGAGATTCCGATCATCGCAGACGACTGGGCGCAGCCCGAGTTCGGCACCGGCGCGGTAAAGGTCACGCCCGCGCACGATCTCAACGACTTCGCCATCGGCCAGCGCCACAACCTGCCCTCGCCAAGCATCATGGACACGCAGGCGCGCATCGCTCTGCCCGGTTCTCCCTACGATGGTCTCGACCGCTTCGAAGCCCGTAAGCGCATCGTCGCCGACCTCGAAACGGCTGGCCTGCTCGTCAAGATCGCCGACCACACCCTCACGTTGCCCATCTCGCAGCGCACCGGCGTAGTCATCGAGCCGAGGCTCTCGATGCAGTGGTTCATCAAAATCCAACCTCTCGCCGACAAGGCAATCGAGGCCGTCGACAAGGGCTTCATCAAGTTCACGCCCGACAACTACCGCAAGACCTACAACGAGTGGATGACAAACATCCACGACTGGTGCATCTCGCGCCAGCTATGGTGGGGCCATCGGATCCCCGCCTGGCACTGCGGCGCGTGCGGCGAGATCAACGTTGCTCGCGAAGCTCCCACCGCCTGCGCAAAATGCTCGAGCACCGAGCTCACGCAGGAGACCGACGTCCTCGACACCTGGTTCTCCTCAGGGCTCCTCCCCTTCACCGTTTTCGGCTGGACGGGCGACGCCGCGACCGACGCAGCCAACCCCGACCTCGCTGCCTTCTACCCGACGCAGCTCCTCGTCACCGGCTTCGACATCCTCTTCTTCTGGGTGGCGCGCATGATCATGCTCGGCTGCCACTTCATGCTCGACGTCCCTATGCCCGATGGCTCGGAACGTTCGCTCAAAGACGCTGTGCCTTTCCGCGAGGTCTACATCCACGCACTGGTTCGCGATGCCGACCGCCAGAAGATGTCCAAGACCAAGGGCAACGTGATCGACCCCATCGAGATCGTGACAAAATACGGGACGGATGCAGTGCGTTTCACGCTGGCCTCGCAGGCCTCCCCCGGCACCGACATCGCCTTCAACGAAGCCCGCACCGAGGGCTACCGCGCCTTCGCGAACAAGATCTGGAACGCCGCGCGCTTCCTGCAGATGAACATCGATCGCGGTCGCGAGGCGGGTTACAAGGTCTCGCTCAGCGGCCACGACTCCGTCTCGCTCGAACTTCCCGAGCGCACGCCGCTGGAGACCCGTTGGATCTTTTCGCGGCTCAGCGCCGTCTCGGACAGCGTCGCGCACTCGCTCGGCGATTATCGTTTCGACGAGGCCGCCAACGCCGTCTATCAGTTCTTCTGGGGCGAGTTCTGCGACTGGTACGTGGAACTCGTCAAGCTCCGCATGGACTTCTTCCCTGACGAGAACGGTGCCTTCAGGCCGCACAGCGATGTCGCAGCCATCACCCTCAACGCGCTCGTCGCCGTGTTCGAAGCAGCGCTGCGCCTGCTCTCGCCGTTCATGCCGTTCCTTACCGAAGAGCTCTGGCACGCGCTGTATGCCAGCGTCGGCAGTGCTTCACCGGCCAAATCCATCGCGCTTACCCGGTATCCTCGGCGCGAAGACTTCGCCGCCAATGAGGCGTCGGTCGACGCAATGAACACCCTGCAGGAACTCATCGTCACTATCCGCGGTCTGCGCAAAGAGCTCGGCATCCCCGAAAAAGAATCCACACCCGTTCACATCTTCTCAACAGGAAACGCAGCCACTCTTGCACAGACTCATGCTGACATGCTTGCCAAACTCTGCCGCGTCAGCGCGGTCGAGCTCGCCGCCGCAGCCCCCACTGGCAACAACGCCCGCTCCACATCGATCTTCGATGTTTCGGTGATGTATGAACGCCAGATCGATGTTGCTGCCGAGCGCGAACGCCTCACCAAAGACCTCGCCAAATTCAACAAGGGCATCGAAGCCGCCGACAAGCAGCTTAACAACGAAGGCTTTGTAGCCCGCGCCCCTGCACACATCGTTGAAGGCCTGAAGAAGCAATACGCCGAGACCCTCGCGCTGAAACAAAAAGTCGAGGCTGCGCTCGCCGCTCTTCCGGCCGAGTAGCTTCTCTTCTTCCACCAGACGCGTCCTATGAAGCGTCGTACCAGGAGTCCTGCCATGCCCTTCCCCATCAAGACCTGCATCATCTGCGAAGAGGAGTTCGAACTGAAGCCCGACAAGCCAGGCTACGCCAACCGGTGCCCGGAGTGCTCCAGCCCCGAGGCCGCCGAGCTCATCGCGCAACACCCTGGCGCCACCACCGACCGCGAAGCCAACGCCGCCCGCCGCGAAGCCATGCGTAACCTGCTCTACCGGAAAGACAGCTAGCCGGGACACCCGTGCGGCTCAATCCAGCATCTACACCGAGGTGTCAACAAGCAAGCAAGCCGTCACCTTCGAGGATCGTCCACGCGTCCTTGAGCAGCAACGCCGTCGCAAGATGGCGCGCAGCGTCCACGCCTACGTGCGGGGCAACACCATCCAGTTCTACGAGTGGCTCGTCCGTGCCAGCAAAGACTCTATCCCCCAGGGTCCGCCCATCTGGATCTGCGGCGACTGCCATGTAGGCAATCTGGGCCCCGTCGCCAACGCCGACGGCGACGTGGAAATCGAAATTCGCGACCTTGATCAGACTGTCATCGGCAACCCGGCCCACGACCTCATCCGCCTCGCCCTCTCGCTCGCGATGGCAGCGCGAGGCAGCGATCTCCCCGGCGTCACCACTTCGCAGATGATCGAGCACCTCATGCACGGCTATCAGACCGCGCTCCTCCATCCCTTTGCGGCCACGGCTGACGACGCGCATGGCGACGACCTCACTCCCATCCGTGACGTCCTTGATAACTCCATTCGCCGTCGCTGGAAGCATCTTGCCGAAGAGCGCATCGACAACGTCAAGCCCAACATTCCCCTGGGCGAACGCTTCTGGAAGCTCTCAGACAACGAACTTAAGGCCATCGACGACCTTTTCGCGGAAGACCGCGCCTGCAAGCTAATGACTCAACTCAAAGGTCGCCCGGACGACGCCAAAGTGAAAGTAGTCGACGCCGCCTATTGGATGAAGGGGTGTAGCTCTCTCGGCAAACTGCGCATCGCCGTTCTCGTGTCCATCGGCAAGCGCTCCGACAAGGTCTTCTGCCTGGTGGACATCAAGGAGGCCGTCAAACCTGCGGCCCCAGCCGCCAAACGCACCGCCGGTGCACCGCGCATGGCCAGTGACTTCGCAGAGCGCGTCGTCGCCGGAGCCTGCGCTCTCTCACCCTATCTAGGCAATCGCATGCTGGCCGCCACACTTCTGCGTCGCCCCGTCGTCGTTCGCGAACTGATGCCTCAGGATCTCAAGCTTGAGATAGATTCCCTCACCTGCGACGAGGCCGTCGGTGCAGCCCGATTCCTCGCAGCGGTCGTCGGCAAGGCCCACGGCCGCCAGATGAATGCCTCAACCCGCAAACGCTGGGTTGCCGAGCTCAATCGCAATCGAAGCAAATCGCTCGACGCCCCCAGCTGGCTTTGGACCAGTCTGCTTCAGCTC